>JAABUQ010000056.1_pt1 | contig 203034 bp, 196 predicted proteins | sample 5560001 | NCBI WGS metagenome assembly JAABUQ01 (sample SAMN10711888, study PRJNA513371) | rock metagenome | isolation source: Antarctica rocks | place: Antarctica: Victoria Land, Finger Mt nord | collected 2015-12-18
CCCAAATTACAGCTGGCCCGCCGGCATGACGCCCCAGAACGAAAACCCCCAACCCAGCGAGCACGACCCCCCTCCAGGCTGGTATACCGGCCAATCGGACACCTCCAACCCCAACTCCAACTCCAACTCCAACTCCGGCCCCGTTGATGGTGCAGCGCAAGGGAGCAAACCCCCCACCGCCAACAGCGCCTACGAATCCAGCGGCGGCTTACCAGCAGGTTACGGCCAAAGCGCCAAGCCCCTGAAATGGTGGGCCATCGTGCTCATCTGTGTCGCGGGCGCGGCGTTCCTGGCGCTCGTGACGTGGGCGGTGTGGCGCCTGCGGAAGAAGATGGGGATGAAGAAGGGCGTGGGGGGCCCGGCGCCGGAGATGGGTGAAGGGGGGGGATTTGGGCATGGGCATGGGGGAGACCATGATGATGATGATTGAGATGTGGGGGCGGAGAGATGGGGGCGGGGTTTAGGTGCTAGAGAGCTAGAGTGAATGCATGCGTTGTCGAAAAGTGCGTGCCCCTTTTTTGAAATGATGGGGGTTTTGAACGGTTTTGGCATGTTTTGGTGGTGGTAGTGGTTGTGGGGGGTGGGGTTGGGCAGACTTGCGTGCGACCCACGGGACTAGAGGACTGTACAGCGCAGTCTAAAATGCATCCGGTGGTACTTGTACATGTCCATGACATTCTGAGATTAGAATGTGACGCTTACGATGTCTACAATGATGTAAGTTCTGTGGGGGAAAGGATACGTGTACCAAGAGCTACAAATTTGGCATTCCATCTTGGAGGTGGATAGAACACCCAACCAAGCTCTACCTAATCTATGTAGCCCAATCTTTCGCAAAAGCATCTAATCTTTGCAAGAGAAACAGCTCGAGCTTAAGCCATTCAGCAGGCTACTTTAGCTGATCTGACGATCTCGCTAAAGCTATGGTACATGATGAATAATGCAAACACAAACCCTCATCAGCACCATCTAGCCATGCATGCACCGGAGTAGTAAAGTAAAATAGGCAAGTTTCGCCACCATCCCACAGAAAAGCCATAGCGCACTGTCATAGCCTGACAGCAGCATCTGCTAGTACATCATCTTCCGAATCGTAACATGCGCAACACTCAACGGCTGTTCATGCGGTAGGATACGACGTCGGCTTGGCAGCTAGCGGTGCCATGCTCTCGCGCTGCAGTTTCTCCTTATCCATCTGCTCTCTCGCCGCCTTCGTGACTCGGGGCTTGCGCGTCCCGGGGGTGGCTCTGATGGCTCCGCCGCGGGGACCTCGAGCCGATCCGCGTGCGCGTCCGCCGCCTCGGCCGCGCTTGGGGGGCCCGTCGGCTCTGTAGGCGGGTGAGATCAGCTTGTCGTACGTATGAATGCTAGCTTGAAGTGCTGGATAGCTCGAGCCGAAGGAATAGAGTACGTACCTCTCAACATTGGGCTTCTCGCCCTCTGGCACCAACGGTCCACTGTAAACGAAGAAGCCGTCCTTACTCGCGGCAGCTTGCTCCTCCCAAGCCAATTCTGTATCATCCACAAATGGGTCGTCCTTGTCGTATTGGTCTTCCTTCATCACTCTCTTCTTCCTCTTCGCTGGACCCTCGCTGCCATCTCCAGGAGACCTCCCTGACCCAAGCACATCTCGCTCAATCAGACTGATACCGCCCATCTCGACGTTGCTGTCGTCGGCTGCTGCTTCGCCTTCTGACAGGTCGACAGACATGTCATCAGCTGACATGCCAGACCCGTTTGCTCTCTTCTCCGCATTCTCCAATGCCGCACCGGCGGCAGCAACGCGGGCAAGGCGCTCACGCTGGGCGGCCAGGCGTGGGTGTAAGGCGTTGAAGCCGTAGCGTTCCTCGGCTAAGCGTGCGAAATTAATGTATTTGTTGTTCTCGCCATGGAGCGGTATGTCCAAGATGACAGTCGGCGCAGTCTTCTCTGGTCCAATGTTCTCGGACGGGCCGCCAAAAAGGGCCCTGGAGAGAAGCCCGTTGCCAGAGGCGACAGGAGCCTCCCTCTGACGTGAAGCTTTGGTGGCGGCTGGGGTGGAGGTGCCGGTGCTGGTGGTGGATTTGCGGGCTACAGTTGGAGGTTTCGACGGTGCTGGTGCAGCGTCGTCGACATCCATTGGAGTAGGTGCATCGTTGGTGAGGGCAGGAGTGGTTGAGATGATGCTGGGTCGGTGAGTCGGGTCGGGTACTTGCTGAATGGAAAGTGAGCCAGCCTCTGGCGGGGTCATACGGGCTCTCTTCGGCGGTGAGGATGCAATGTTGACATCGGAGTCGCGCTTGAGGTGAGGGTAATGTATTTGGGCGGGTGGTTCAATCAAGCTCGAGATAGACGGCGAATTACTCGCAGTCGCATAGTTCGCCGGTCGCGGCGGTGTAGGGGATCGTATGTTCCGATTTGAGGGAGTTGATGGTATTGAACGAGGATCGACTGTTGAGGATCGAATAGGGTCGTAGTTCTGACCGCTGCTGCGTGGAGTGGGATCTCGTGCAAGGTACTGTGGGATGTACTTTGAATCTTGGGGGACGGGAATAGCTTCATGATTTCCGTTTTGGGGGATGTGGATCGTTGCGGGTGGTTGCGGGCTTGCGGATGGTAGGGAAGGCGCCAAGGTGTCGGTAATCTTACTCCGACCCGAGGCAGCAACATCGGCATGAGTGGTTACTGGATTCCGTGCTTTTCTGCCCCTTGTTGAAGTACCTCGATCCGACCTTGGTTTCCGTTGCTTGACAGGAGCATCTTTGCCATCCACGGCAACATTGGATGATGCTGTGCCATTCTTTGCATCAGTCTGCTTTTTGGTGGCATTGTTGGGCTCTCGCTTCTTGCGAGGTTTCTTGACCGGAGCCAAGACATTTTTAGCTTCCTCGCCCACTTTCTCACCAACACCATGTTTGGCATCATGTGGACCGTTTTGGGGATGTAAACTTGAGTGGGTGACGAAGGGCGTTTGCGTTGCTGATTTTGCGTGTGTGGGCGAACTCGGTGTTGGGGGAGAAGACAGGCCTGGAGACGAACTCTGGCGCCCATTCTCCCGCACCTTAGGAACATCCACCATCCCCGACATGACCGCCGGACAATCAAGACAACAGGTGCAACCAGAGGGAGGATATGTCCTTCGAACTGCTGGCAAATCTGGCAGGCTATGTCATGAAGTTATGTATTGTCCCCTAGTATGGTCAGCAGCCTCAACCGTGTATAGAGATCGAGCCGACGGATGCTGCAGCAACGATGGTCGCAATGACTTCGAATCAAGAGGGTAAAAGTCGACCGTGATGTTAGATTGTTGACCACAAAACTGATCGTCACCGGGTCTGGCGCCTAGGACAAGTCTGCAAAAACACACAAGAAGAGGGATACTGGGGGCCGAACTTCCCCTGCCGCTGAAAGTGCTGCGAGATGCAGGCGGGAGGGCGGTAGAGGAAAAGAAAAGAATGAAGGGAGTGGAAGAACGTGGGCAAAGGGGATATATGGGGGAAATGGCAATTGCTGGGGCGGAAGGCACTAGGTTTGACACAAAGCACAGGCGAAGAAAGGACCCCTCGGCAGCTGGGACCACATCATCTGAGATTCACGTTCCAAACGGCTAGTTCATCTATCGCTTGAAGGCTGATGGCTGTCCGGGAGCCTGCCAGAGCATCGACATTTCGTAACTTGTCCTCCTCGGACCCGGGGGAAGAAGCCCCCTGTCAGCAGCTCCATCCGTGACACTGGGGAAAGGGTTGACGAATAGTGCAGCAGGTGCTAGAGCATCATCATGTGTCTTTCTGACTGGATCTATGCTTGATAGCTGCGGATCGAAGAGAACCGCCCAGACATCGCGGAGATTCCTGTGGCAACCATCAACGCCTTGCAAACGAATCTCTACCACAGCTGAATATGGTCTTCCTATCCTTCTTTATCAATACTCTGCAGTTTCCATCCATAACATATCGTGTGGAACATTAATTCGGAATCTTGAGCATGGCGAAATGAAGATCGGACATTGAGAATTGGGGCATCAGCTAGCCTAAAGTGGTACTAGCGGCGGCCAAGCCATATGGCAGTAGTGTATAACCTTATTTTCGCCCGACGTTTAGCCTGATATGCTCTGTTTCTGTTCGAGCATGCGAGGCATCTTCCTTTGATACATGTACCGATCTCCTCCTTTAATCACTACACACAAGCACATATGTCTCACGGGGAATGTCCAGTGTCTCCAGTATGCGCATACTTTGAATTGCCTGGTTTTGACAAGATAACAGATGCGCGACATGACCATCGCATCGTTGGGCTACTGTTTCTCCGTCAATTCATTGACCAGTCTCCGGCTTTCACATACACGGCTATATCAGTTGAGAACGATGAATCTAAATGCTCTATCTGACACAATGGAGTGTGTTCGGACTGTGTAGCGTGTCACAAAGTATTCTAACACGCATCCGCGAGCCATTTCTTTTGTCTGCTCGCGTTGTGGATCTTTCTAGTCGGCTTCTGGAACAAATCAAATCTCCTGAGATACATATAGTCTGCTGTAAAAGCATCGATATGTTCGAGCCCAGCTTAGCAGTCCAGTCTGAGACTTTTCGTCACCCGACACCTTTCAACTCAACACAAGCCTAAGTGTTGTAGAACCTTTTCCCCTCATGGCGTATAAGAAGCGGGTCCCCACCCAGCCTTGGGAACCTACCCTCTTATCAATCAGTATCAAGCAATAACCATGGCGCAGTTCGACGATTTTCCGGCAGAGATCGTTTGTGGCGTTATCTCACAGATCAGCTATCATACCAGCACACGTTCTGGAAAAGCATCGCGCGAAGGGATGGCCCAGATCATGGCAGCGAACAAAAAGCGCTGCAGTACATTGGTGGACCTATGTCTTACTTCCAAGAAGATACGGACGCTCACCGAGCCATATCTATACCAATACTTTGGCACTAATCAAGTCACTGACAAAGAGTGGAGTGATGCACAGCAACAATCACTCCAACGGTTCCTGCTTACGATAATCCTTCGTCCAGAGCTAGCCAACCACATAAAATGCATCGAAGCTTGCAATTGGCGCATCAGAAGGCCTCCAGGACATGCCAATCTTCTTGTTGGTCCTGACGAAGAGCTTTTCAATCAGGTCGCAGAGGGATTTGACATGCTAAAGTACGGGGATTGGTCTGCTCATCTTAAGGCAGGATCGACGGATCCACTCATTGCCCTCTTGCTCATGCTGGCGCCAAATTTGCAAAGCATCAGCTTCATCATACCAGAGGGCTCATGGTGGCCAAGAGACGTTATAGGTCGCACAATCTCTGGTCCTCTGCCAGCAAACTCCCACAACTTTGCACATTTGCAGCATATAACCTACGCGGGGTCAACAGACAAGCAATTCTTCAATTTCCACAAAGTCCTACCCTTTTTCCGCCTTCCATCTATGCAGCGTGTCTTCACCATTGGCTGCAGAGATCCCCATGGCCCGGGAGGGCTCGAAAAAGGCCGGAAACGCATCTACTACCCTCTGATGAGAGCTGGTGAATCGAACATCACCGACATACGTTTACAATCCAGCGAATTCAAACCAAGGATAATCGAAGGCATGGTGCGCTCTTGTCATGCTCTCGAGTCCTTCTCTGTTTCGTACGATCTGTCATACGAGTACACCCTCCATGGCGATTTACACTCACATGATCATACGAAGAGGAGCCATGCTCTTGCCGTCCTTGACCCTCCGGCGCTGGGCAAGGCCTTATCCTCCGCAAAGCACTCCCTCCGAATCCTCAAAGTCTATGTCGAAGACTTCATATGTTACCAGGGGTTTAGAGGCTTACATGGCGCACCGCAAATCAATTCGATCGGAAGCCTTCAGGGCTTCGAGCGGCTTTCGATGCTCGAAATCGGAGTTGTCATGCTTCTCGGGAACGCAGCGAGATCTGCTCCGATGTTGGTAGACATCTTACCGTCATCGCTCGAAATGCTTCACTTGAGAGACGATAACAATATCGTCTACTGCGATTGGGACATGGAGGGTATAGTGACTCACCTAGTGGCCCTTGCGGTCGATGGACTAGCTCGCTTCCCACGGCTACGATCAGTGGACTTGAGTAAACTGGGCGTGTGCGGCTGTCAGCAATGTCAAGTGGATCAGGAAGATGAGAGAGCTCGGCTAGAGATGGCCTTCAAAGGCACTGGTATCGGATTGGTCGGTTGGTGGTAGTGGAGCGAAAGAACGCGCGTGCGTCCAATTTCATATATTCTTCTTGTTGACTATCTCACGCGCCGGCACGAAGTGGTGCACTCGATCGTCGGCATTCATGAAAGAACGCAAAGACGGAAAGTTGATGGAGACAGTTTCCAATAAAGGGCCTCCCAAAAGCAAAGCTTGGAGAAGGGTGCTGAATTCACATGTGATACCAGAGACCCCTGAGAGTGCACCGTGCCGGCGCATGAGATATACAACGAACGGTAAGAATCTCCCATCCTTGTCAAGGCTTTTGTAGTGTACACACCTCCCCCTTCCTAATCCCGTCCCCTAATCTTCTCGATCAGGATATACGAGGAATTGACAAGTCCGGGGTAAGGATACAAAACGAACGGTAAGAATCTGCTATCCTTCTCCAGGGCCAAGTAGCGTACACACCTCCCCCCTTCCTAATTCCCTCCCCCCATCTTCTCGATTAGGATGTACGAGGAACATTTCTCCGACAAGTTCAAGCCACCTCCTATTCCTCTCTCAGCTCTTATCATCTTGACAGAGCAGAACCTTCGCTGAACGAGCACATGGTTGTTGAACGTAGTCGTCCACCTATTCTACTGATCCACCTCGCCTGCTGCCCAAAACCGAGCCAACGACTTCGATCCCAGACCGTGGGCAGATGACAAGGTGGGATAGAGAGACTCAAGAGATTGTGTACGCGCCATCGCCCTCGCCTTCGGAAAGGGTAGAATCAGAAACGAGGATATCTCGACGTGTAAGCTTTGATGGAGAACAGTGACTAGAAACGAACACTCAGACCCAATTGAGCGTAACGAGGTAGGCAATGTGGGTAGAGATATCATTGGGCTTATCAAGTAGACCATATATATCTAAATTTTATCGCGAGGCCGTGTGGGTAGAATTAGCATCGAGCTTATCAAAAAGGACGTATATGATTGAGTGTATCTTGCGATGCAGGGAGAGAGATGGGAGGGGAATTGACACGATTTCTAAAAAAAAAGGGGGTCTTCCTGATCTAATTAGTTCAGAATTGCGGATTCAAAATTACTCATACATATATCTCCATCTCACAGGAAGCTTTTCGGACTCGCTGCATGGGGTCTTGGAGGGACAAAAGCCTTGAATAGAGTTTGAATAATCGAGATAAGAGAGAGGCTATAAAAACATTTACCACGAGCGACTACGACCCCTTCCTTCCTCGTCACGCCAGATTCATGAAATCCAACTTCCGCACTACATCATTCATCCTTCCCGCCTCCTCCTCTCTCTCATCATCGTCATCGTCAACAACAACGACCTCCTCCACCTTTCTCTTATCTCCCTCGCCCACCCTCCCCTCCGCCTTCAAGCTCCGAAACTCCTCTCCCAACCTTCTCATCACCTCCCCAACTCCCACCCCAGGGTTCTCCGCCTTCAGCCTAGCAAAGTTGCCCTTCACAAACCTCTGATACTCACTCAGCTCTGCCTTCCCACCCCCCTCTTCCTCACCATCCCCCTTCCCCTTCCTCGGCGCCGGCTGCACCTGCACCAACTTACTCCTACAGACCCCACAGCTATGTCGCCTCGGATCAATACTCTTCGAATGCCGCTTAAACTCCATCCCACACCCTCCCTCAGTATTCATACACGCCCAGATATACTTATACTGAATGGCATAGCTATGCGTCGTCGTGACCTTGACCCCTTCATCTGCGAACAGCGCCGTGGTTTTCGCGGCCCAGGCTTTGAACTCCCTGCCGTGCGGGTTGTTCTTGACGTTGCTGATCATGAAGTTCGCGAGGTGGCAGTACTCGTGCGCAAGGACGTTGCACAGGCGGTCGGCGTCGTCGATGACCTTCTCTGCGAGCTCGATGGAGGCGTGGTGCCGGTATGTGGTCGTCGTTGCGGATGATGTGCTGCCGTCTGCGGCTTTGGAGCGGAGGGCTTCGCGCTTCCAGTTGGCGCGGCCGGCGGTGGAGTTTAGCTTCTTGCTCCAGATGATCTGGATGCCGCCTGCGGATTCGGCCATGGCTGTGACGCGCCCGTCGGCGACTTTGGTGTCGAGTTCTTGGAGGAAGGAAGTCGCGAGCTGGTGTTTTTGTTCGTCAAAGGCTTTGCGACGCGCTATGGCTGCTTTGTCTCTTTTGCTTGGGCTTTTGAGCGGAGTTTTGAGCGGGCTTTTCCTTGGTGATGTAGAGGGGGAAAAGTCGGTTCCATCGTCTTCGCGGACGGAAAAGAGCTTGCGGGGAGATCTGAGCTTTTGAGGGGAGTATTGGTCGTTCCAGTCATTGATTACTTCTTGGCTCCAGAAGGCGTCAATGCATGGTCTGTGGGGTGAGGGAGGGATGCGGTGGAAGGATTTGGTGGGAGATCGAACTATAGGTTTGGGAGCGCTGGATGGCGGTGTTCGCGGTCTGTCGTCTGGGGCATGCTCGTGTGGTGTTCGGGAGCGTGGAGGTGAGCTAAGAGGGATCAGTAACCAATTGGGCTCGAGGACAATGAGGAAGACCTACAATCGCAGATGACCGAGGGTTTCTCTGCTGGATCTATCATCGAATGGATCAGACGGAGGTGTTTGTGGACGACTATCGACGGTGTTCGGTTTCTCTGGCGAAGTAATATCGACGATAGGAGAAGGTTTGTGGGGGCGAAAGGCTGTCAGACCGGAGTTGTCTCCTTTCTGGATCCTCTTCGTATACTTTGAGGGCGACCGCAATGGAGGCGCTTCCAGATCGCTATCAAAGTCGTCTACAATAAAGTCTGAGAGGTGGTCCTGGGATGAGCTGTCGCTGTGCAGTCCAAGATCATTATCTTGTACCAAAGCGTATGTGCTATAGTCCACTCGCTCTCTCACTGCCTTTCTCGGGCTGGATCTGAGCTTGACATCCTCACTGTTGCCATTGTCTTTGCCATCCCTTTGCTTGTCTTGACTTGATGCCCTGAACGACCCCTTGGTGGTCTTCTCTTCCGTTCCTGTATGGCCTTGGACCTCTTTGAGACGCTGCGGTGTCGAACCAGTCAATGGTAACAGTAGAGAGTTGACATGAGCGATCTTGAGCGGCCTCTGCCTCCTGTTTTGTGCTGCGGTTTTGGCCGGACTCGCGGACGGAGTTGGCCTATCACCCTGCTTTTGCAACGAGGAGCCGAAGGAGATCTTTGCCTCTCTAAGCAAATCTGCAATGTCTGGGGGTTCATCGCCGCTCCCAGTGCAGCTGTTCAGCCTTGCCATCTTCTTGCGTGGGTGTTGTGGTCTTTCCTCTCGACATTACGATTCCGATAACCCTAAATAAACAGAAGAAGTTGCTGAGCAACGCGAGCCCTAAAGCAAGGTCAACCCTAAGAAATATAAAGTAATTTCCGATGGAGATATCCTCATGATAACAAAAGTCATAGAAGGATCCTTTCATCAATTCTTGCTCGTGTCTTCTGACTTTCTCTCGCGGTACTCGCGCTGCTGGTTGCCGAATGCCACAACAATCACTACGCTTGAAATTATCCTTCACCTGGCTGATGAGTTCCAGCACAATGATGAATGATATCTAACACTCACGACGAGCAGCAATAGCAAGGTTCTGAAAACACTGTTCAAGATAACCAGGCCAATCTATCTATACAACCACCTAGCAATTACCAGGTATCACTAGCGCTAAGAAAAGACATTCTCAGAATGAAGACGGTCACTTCTAAACTCCCCCTGTCCACGTAAGATCTTGCTGACTTCGTATGCTCGCTTGAAGTAGACTGCACGACCTCATCGCAATACCGAGTAATTGGAAAGCCTGAACTACAATAAGACCATACCTGCTCCCACAAGCCCCGCGGTTACAACGTATATAGCAAGCTGCAGCTGGCCAAAGTTGAATTTTGGGACGGTGGTTGCACCGGCAGCGCCCTTTGGCGAGCTGGAAGAACCAGCTCCAGTAGCGGATGGGGCCGAAGTAACAGTGCCAGTACCTGCAGGGCCAGCTTGACTAACGAGAGCCTTGCATGAACTCGCCGGGTTGGGTGTCTGTTTTGTGGCCACTCCCTTAAAATCGCAAGGGTTGTTGTTCTTCGGGTTGTTGGCCGTTTGGTTGTTGTAAAATTCATTCATAGCCCACGAAAGTTTCTCGGTTGCATTACACATGGAATAGGATCCGTATTTGCCAGTGTTCGCGTTGGGAGTGATACCGGCACAGTTTTCACCATTACCAAGGCCGCAGAGGTAGTCCAGGTTGGTTTTTGTGTCACTAGGACTGATATCTGATTTGGCGACGCAGGTGAGATTAGTCACCATGCAACTGCACAATTCTGCGTTTGGAGTCGGAGGAAGGGTATCGACTGCTTTCCAGTTGGAGTTAGTTGACGGGCAAGCCTGAGGGCTGTTGCTGGGGGTGTAGGATGCGGAGTTGACACCACTGGGTGAAATCTTTGCAATTTGACTGGAGTAAGTTTTGAAATCAGACCGCGTGGTTGCCTTGTTGTCGTCGCCTACAGAAACCAGGCCTGATGCTCTGTTAGCGGATGAAACTTTAGATGCGATATGGGTTAGTCAACACACCGTAATTGTTGGCTTCTTGGAAATACATATAAACGATACCGCCAGACCATACAGGTGTCATCTCGCTGCCGAAGAGTGCTCCAACTTCCGAAAATACACGTGTTTTCGTATTGCAACCGTATTCCGCGAAGAATGCCGGAACAGAATACTTAGAAAACTCCTTAGTTCGAACATCGTACTTGGAATCCGTGTAAGATGACTCGCCACACCACGAATAGATGTTGTAACCCCAGAAATCAATGGCATTTTCTTGCAGCCCGCAATTGAAATAGTCTGCAAGCTCCGTCCTAGTATCATCGTCATTGGTAGCATACCCAACACCGATGGGACGGTATTTCTTCTGTACGATGTATGCTTTGACGTCCCGCACAGCTGCTTTTACGAAAGCACTTGCAATGGTGTTGTTAGGCGCGTTCGAGACCTCATTCCCTGCAAAGAAACCAAGAACATTGTTGTACTTCTGGAATGTATCCACCACACTGGTGTAGCGGTCGTAAAGTCCCAGGTTCCACTCAGGGCTGTCACGGTTGATGGATGCCTTGGGCTCCCCGAGATCCAACACGACATATATCCCGGCGTTTTGTAGCATCGTCATACACTGGTCATGGTCACCGGTTGGGTCCACCGCGTAGACACGGATGGTATTGGTTCTGAGTTGTGTTAAGAGGGGAATGTCTCGTGTGCAGCCAGCTGCATCGGCCAACGGATCTTTGTATTGACTGCCGCCGCTGATTGTGCCGTTACTGGAGAAATCCTCTGTATAACATTAGGACTTGAATGATCAAATCAAGGGAGACTGCCTACGTTGATATGCTACACCCTGAATGAAGCTGAATGGCGAAATGTCAGTGGTAACTTTGTAAGCACCAAGAAGACAGCTCACAATTCCGTGCCATTAGTCTTATAGAAGAATTTGGATCCCTGCAGTATCATCAAGTCAGACAATGCCAGGTAATGATGGATGTTAGAAATCGTAACCACGAACCTTGATGACAATCGGGTCTACATCAGCGAGGACTGAGGTAGCATAGAGAGCTGCAACCGCAAAGGCCTTGGAGGCATGTTGGAAGGCTCTCATAGTGAGTGTGACCGGAAGTGAGACTCAGGATAACGGAAGAGGTCAACAATGGCGTGTCAATCTGTCCGAATGTTCTAGTGGAGAGGTGAGCTCGAAAAGTCCACCTAAGAAGTCAGGCGTCCGGAACTATGACGGGAAGGCGCAGTGCGGTGCTGCTCTGAGACCCAAAAGAAGGTGGTGAAGACGAAGTGGTTACTAAAGCAGTGAGTAACGAATGTCAAGAAAGTTTAGCATCACTCAATAGCATTGACGATAAAGCAAATGACTGAGGGTTGTTTTTCGAAGGGAGACTGCAGAGAGCAGAATGCCGAATGTAGAGATGCCAAGCAGCGGATGCAAATTTGCCGTGGATTGGAGCTTCCACGGCTCGCTTCACCCACAGCTTCCAATCATCGCCCGCCACTCCAATTCTGAGACGCGCAATCAACAGCATCACGTGTGAAGCTACTCGCCACTATCCCACTTGTAGAAAATACCAAGTATGCTGGCCCCTATTCTTGGAATGACCGCATTGGAGCATCCCGGGTTCCCACCTATGCACGCTTCGCCGTCCGATCCACTGTGTACCATGGTACAAACCAGATCGCATCGTGATACTCTGGAATTTGGAGTCGCCTGTTCTTTCGTACTTTAGGACCTGATTGTTATGCATCTACGGAGTAAGCGAACATGCTTAGAAGACCAGACAGCATACAATTGATTCCCCGTTGCAGTGTCAGGGCATGACCAATCAGATGCGGAAACGCCGGGAAACACACCGGAAATTTTGCTGCTTTAGAGTCCGTATTATTTCTCCTGGTGGTACGGTATTGAATCACGTACTTTACACATGGTTTCCAACTTGCTATTCTGCCCCTATTCGCAGCAAGCGCGCAGCGATCAGCGATTCGTTATCACCAACTTGGAGCTGGCGCCAATCTTTCTGTCCGGCTAGTACCTTATCGCCACTCGCCCATGGCTATTATTAACCTTAAGGATAATCCACCTCCACTCGTGACATGGACGATCTCAGAAAGCTAGCCTCTGATCTTTGTTATTATTATCGATGATGCTGGCCACTTCGAGGCACTTGCTGTCACAAGTCTATGGTGGACGTCCAAGCGCTGTAAAGTGTCAAGCAAAATGAGTCGCAGAGAGATAACATGATCCTGTGAAGCCAGATATCATGATTTGGAGTCGTCTACGGAGTACTCCGTAGCGTGGCAGGCATAGCTCACCGTTGGAACTTGAAAATCCCGGCGCCACATGGAAACTTTGCTTGTTCTTGTTCCTGTTGTTGAAGGCTGGAGAGCTTGAGGCCTTGCCGAGAAAGCCACATCCGTAACGTTAATGGCGATTAACCTGGGCTTTGGCTTGGTACTTCTACATCAATTGCTGGTAGATAATGGATCTGGCGAAGCTTTTAAAGCAATGCGCATGTTGATTTTGAGCTTGAGCGCCTGCGAGTTAATGGGTCAGGCCGCTGCCGTCATGCATGCCGATACCGAGTGAGACTAGCCATTTGGAGTGTAAAATATCCCTGTAGCGAAACTCATCTCCGCGATCGCAAAATTACAGCCACTGCCATCGCGTAAGCAAAATCTGTGCATAAGGTAAAGTACCTGCCGGCTTCGAATCTTCCACCCCTTTCACAATCCAACCTCCGTCTTACCTCCATCATTCATCGTCCCTCGTTATTGCACCTCCTCAGACGAGTGCCTGTCTTCACAGCGGGCAGTACTGTCGTTCACTCGACCTCAGCAGTGGAGTGCAGAAACCGCCCTCCGGTCGGTCAGTCTTAGGAGGCGGTAGCGCGGAGCAACAGCGCAGTCAACACGTTCAGCCGCTCTTTCCACCTTCTCTCCCTCCGCTCTCTTAGTCCACATCGCTTGCGACAATCCACTGCATTTATCATTCGATCAGGAGCACTATCATCATTCGAGAAATCGGCCGTTGTTTACCAATCCCCCAGAGATACGTCGCAATTCAGCTAGTGTGTCTCGATCACCGAAGAGTGTCCGCATGGTCTGCGATCACAGCATACATTGAACATCAGAACAAAGATAAGCCAGGAGAACAGCGTTAGATGGGCTACCTCTAACGTGAGTTTTGTGATCTTTCTGACCAACAACGTTGCGTCGCGGCCGTGAAGTTGCCCAGCGTATTTGACATTTGGGCTATCCCCAACACACTCTTGTCGCCGCATAGTCGTTCCTTGCATCTGACCGTTTCCAGATCATCAACAATCGCTTAATCACAATTCATCATGTCGGGCCATCCTCAGGGAGGTCAGTATGACGACGGCTACGGCCATCATCCTCCAGCAACGGATTCGTACTACCAAGATGACGGTCAAGGGTACTACGATCAACATCCAGATTATCAACATCACAACGGTCAAGACTACCAGCAGCAACAGCAACAGCAACAGCCGCAGCAGCCGCAGCAGCAGCACCACGGAGGTGGTGGCTACTATGACGAAGCGTGAGTTGTACTGTGTACGCTCTTGGACAATGGCTAAACGTGTGCAGTGGCTACTACAATGCTGACCCTAACGGCGCCTATCAACACGAAGGCGGCTATTACGATGGCCATCAGCAAGGATACCAGGATGAATACTACAACGATCAATACTATGACCAAGGTACGCCTGCTGCCGGTCAGCAGCCCTACAATGGCTCAAGACCCAGGCGGCGGGGTCACGACTCTGAAGAGGAATCCGAGACCTTCAGTGATTTCACAATGAGGTCTGATATGGCGAGAGCAGCCGAGATGGATTATTATGGTCGTGGCGATGAGCGCTACAACAGCTACAACGATGGTGGGGCAGGCGGTCGGGGCTATCGGCCACCTTCTTCTCAGATCTCCTACGGTGGCAATCGCTCTTCGGGCGCATCGACGCCTGTTTATAACATGGAATATGGTAACGCATTGCCAGCAGGCCAGCGTTCCAGAGAACCTTACCCTGCCTGGACATCTGACACGCAGATCCCGCTGTCAAAAGAGGAGGTCGAGGACATATTCTTGGACCTCACAGCAAAATTCGGGTTTCAGAGGGACAGCATGAGGAATATGTTCGATCATTTCATGACCCTGCTTGATTCCCGCGCCTCACGCATGACCCCGAACCAAGCTCTACTTTCTCTTCATGCTGATTATATTGGAGGCGACAACGCTAATTACCGTCGATGGTACTTCGCTGCACACCTCGACTTGGACGATGCTGTCGGTTTTGCCAACATGAAACTTGGAAAAGCCAACCGCCGAACGAGGAAAGCAAGAAAGGCGGCGAAGACGAAGGCCGACCAGGCACATCCCGAGAATGAACAAGACACCCTCGAGAGCATGGAAGGGGACAACAGTCTCGAGGCTGCAGAATATCGCTGGAAGACACGTATGAATCGCATGTCTCAACACGACCGCGTTCGCCAAATTGCCCTTTACTTGCTTTGCTGGGGCGAAGCCAATCAGGTTCGCTACATGCCTGAGTGTTTGTGCTTCATTTTCAAATGCGCCTACGATTATCTTCAGTCGCCTGAGTGTCAGAACCGCGTTGAACCCATTGAAGAGTTTACCTACCTTAACACGATTATTACACCTCTCTACCAGTACTGTAGAGATCAAGGTTACGAAATCCAAGACGGCAAGTACGTTCGTCGCGAGAGAGACCACAACAAGATCGTTGGCTACGACGATATGAATCAGCTATTTTGGTATCCTGAGGGTATTGAGCGTCTGGTCATGGAGGACAAGTCCAGAATTGTGGATATTCCAACCCATGAGAGATACTTGAAGCTTAGGGAAGTGGCTTGGAAGAAGGTGTTTTTCAAGACCTATAAGGAGACAAGGTCCTGGTTCCACTTGCTCGTCAACTTCAACCGTATCTGGATCATCCATTTGACCGTTTTCTGGTTCTACACCTCCTTCAACTCTCCGTCCTTTTACACGAAGCACTATCAGCAGCAACTGGGTACAAAACCTCACCCTGCTGCTCAATGGTCTGCTGTCGCTCTCGGTGGCACCCTCGCCTCCGCTATCATGATCGCGGCATCAGTCGCCGAGTGGGCGTACGTGCCCCGTCGGTGGGCCGGCGCCCAGCACTTGACAAAACGGCTCTTTTTCCTCATCGGTATCTTCGCCATCAATATCGCTCCTAGTGTCTATATTTTCGGTATCAACGACACTTCGAAGATCGCTCACGCCATAGGGATTGTCCAATTCTTCATTGGTTTGGCAACATTCTTCTTCTTCGCCATTATGCCCCTTGGAGGTCTCTTTGGCAGCTATCTAACCAACAAGAATTCTCGACGTTATGTCGCGAGTCAGACTTTCACTGCCAGCTGGCCTCGCCTTCAAGGCAATGATATGTGGATGTCGTACGGACTTTGGGTTGCAGTTTTCGCTTGCAAACTCGCCGAGTCCTACATCTTCCTGACGTTATCGTTCCGTGATCCTATCCAGATCCTCTCGGAGATGACGATCAGGCAGTGCGCTGGCGACGCCATTATCGGGACAATTCTATGCAAGCAGCAGCCCAAGATTCTCCTTGGCCTGATGTTCTTCACCGATGTTTGCCTCTTCTTCCTCGACTCGTATCTCTGGTACATTATCTGGAATACCCTCTTCTCGGTGGCCCGCTCCTTCTATCTAGGTGTCTCCATCTGGACTCCGTGGAGGAACATCTTCTCTCGGTTACCGAAACGAATATATTCAAAGGTCCTCGCAACGACTGACATGGAGATCAAGTATAAACCCAAGGTCTTGATCTCGCAAATTTGGAATGCCATCGTGATCTCTATGTACCGAGAGCATTTACTAGCTATCGACCATGTTCAGAAACTGCTGTATCATCAGGTGCCATCGGAACAGGAAGGTAAGCGTACATTGCGTGCGCCTACATTCTTCGTTTCCCAAGAAGATCATTCTTTTAAGACGGAATTCTTCCCAGTCCAGTCAGAAGCCGAACGTCGTATCTCGTTTTTTGCTCAATCACTTTCGACCCCCATCCCAGAGCCTTTGCCGGTTGACAATATGCCTACTTTCACGGTACTTATCCCTCACTACGGGGAAAAGATACTTCTCTCGCTGCGCGAAATCATCCGGGAAGATGAACCATATTCGAGGGTTACCTTGTTGGAGTACTTGAAACAGCTCCACCCACACGAATGGGATTGCTTTGTCAAGGACACCAAAATCCTCGCAGACGAGACGTCACAATTCAACGGTGATTACGAAAAGAATGAGAAGGATACAGCCAAGAGCAAGATCGATGATCTCCCATTCTACTGTATAGGCTTCAAGTCCGCAGCTCCAGAATACACGCTTCGGACACGAATCTGGGCCTCCTTACGTTCCCAAACTCTATATCGCACCATCTCCGGTTTCATGAATTATAGCCGTGCTATCAAGCTTTTGTACCGTGTAGAGAACCCGGAAGTGGTGCAGATGTTTGGTGGAAACTCGGACAAACTTGAGCGTGAACTTGAACGCATGGCTCGTCGCAAATTCAAGATCATCGTTTCCATGCAACGTTATGCAAAGTTCAATAAAGAGGAGAGAGAGAATACCGAGTTCCTTTTGCGAGCGTATCCTGATCTTCAGGTTGCCTATCTGGACGAGGAACCACCTCTTAATGAGGGCGAGGAACCTCGTCTTTACTCTTCGCTAATCGATGGACATTCTGAGCTCATGGAAAATGGCATGCGTCGCCCGAAATTCCGAATACAGCTTTCCGGTAACCCTATCCTTGGGGATGGCAAATCGGACAATCAGAATCACTCCATCATCTTCTATCGGGGTGAATACATCCAGCTCATTGATGCCAACCAGGATAATTACCTCGAGGAATGTCTCAAAATCAGAAGCGTCCTCGCTGAGTTCGAGGAGATGACCACCGACAATGTGTCCCCGTACATGCCAGGCCTTCCCCCAAGCACCAAAAACCCAGTCGCGATCCTTGGTGCCCGCGAGTATATCTTTTCGGAGAATATTGGCGTTCTTGGTGACGTTGCTGCTGGGAAAGAGCAGACATTCGGTACTCTGTTCGCTCGTACTCTTGCTCAGATCGGCGGCAAGCTGCACTATGGCCATCCCGATTTCTTGAATGGTATCTTCATGACGACTCGCGGTGGTGTTTCGAAAGCCCAAAAGGGCCTCCATCTCAACGAAGATATCTATGCCGGTATGAACGCACTGTTACGCGGTGGCCGTATAAAGCATTGCGAGTACTATCAATGTGGCAAGGGCCGTGATCTAGGATTCGGTTCAATTCTCAACTTCACCACAAAGATCGGCACCGGTATGGGCGAGCAGATGCTGTCAAGAGAATATTACTACCTGGGTACTCAGCTTCCGCTGGATCGATTCCTGTCATTTTACTACGCTCATCCCGGCTTCCACATGAACAATGTGTTCATTATACTATCGGTGCAGATGTTCATGATCTGCTTGATTAATCTCGGAGCCCTCCGCCACGAGACTATAATCTGCTCATATGACAGGAACCAGCCGCCCACGGATCCGATTATGCCCACAGGATGTGCCAACCTTGTTCCTGTGCTCAATTGGGTGTTCCGTTGCGTCCTGTCAATCTTCATTGTCTTGATCATCTCGTTCATACCCTTGATCGTCCAAGAGTTGACAGAACGTGGATTTTGGCGTGCCGCTACTCGTCTCGGAAAACAATTCGCATCCTTCTCGCCTTTGTTCGAGGTCTTCGTCTGCCAAATCTACGCCAACGCTTTGAGCCAGGACCTCTCCTACGGTGGTGCCCGTTACATCGGCACTGGACGTGGCTTTGCTACGGCTCGAATTCCGTTCGGTGTTCTCTACTCAAGATTTGCAGGCCCTTCCATCTACCTTGGCTCACGTCTATTGATGATGCTCCTCTTCGCCACTCTGACTATCTGGGGTGTGGAGCTGATTTACTTCTGGGTCTCGCTTCTTGCGTTCTGCGTGTCACCCTTCCTCTTCAACCCACATCAATTCTCATGGAATGACTTCTTCATCGACTACCGCGATTTCTTGCGGTGGCTTTCCCGAGGCAATTCGAGATCCCACAACTCGTCCTGGATCGCATTCTGTCGTCTCTCCCGAACTCGCATCACCGGTTACAAACGCAAGGTGCTCGGGGAGCCGAGCTCGAAATTATCCGGTGATGTTCCTCGCGCTCACTTCTCGAATATCTTCGTCGGCGAAGTCATCGGCCCCTTGCTACTTGTCGCGGTAACACTGATACCCTACCTTTTCATCAATGCCCAGACTGGTGTTGCGGATAAGCCTAAAGCTACAGGGGCTTTGATTCGAGTCGCCATTTGTGCGTTCGCTCCGATCGGCATCAATGCAGGTATTCTTGCGGGTTTGTTTGCTATGGCTTGCTGCATGGGGCCTCTTCTGAGTATGTGCTGCAAGAAATTTGGATCGGTACTGGCTGCCATCGCTCATGGAGCTGCTGTCATCCTCTTGCTTGTCTTCTTTGAAGTCATGTTCTTCCTTGAGGGTTGGGTGTTCTCTAAAGCACTTCTGGGCATGATCACCGTTGTCGCGATCCAGCGCTTCATATTCAAGCTGATAATCGCTCTTGCTCTTACACGTGAGATGAAAGGCGACGGGTCGAACATCGCCTGGTGGACTGGCAAATGGTATAGTATGGGTTGGCATTCGATGTCCCAACCGGGCAGAGAGTTTCTCTGTAAGATCACGGAGCTCGGCATGTTCGCTGCGGACTTCATCCTCGGTCACATACTACTCTTCCTGATGCTACCCTTGATCGCCATTCCTTACATTGACAAGTTCCACTCGGTTATACTATTCTGGTTGCGCCCAAGGTATGTCTAAATCTACCTACCGGTTAGTATGTCAGCTGAAGCTAATATCTAACAGTCGTCAAATCCGGCCCCCGATTTACTCGCTCAAGCAATCCCGACTGCGAAAGCGCCGAGTCATCCGTTTCGCCATCATGTACTTCACCATGTTCGTTATCTTCCTGGCTTTGCTTATTGGGCCCATCGTGGCTGCCAAATTTATCGGCAAAATCAAGATCAACCTTCCCATGCAATTGCTGCAACCCACAGGACAGCATAACAACGATACGAGCGGCATGATTACCGGGTCGCGACTCAATGGAGCTGGTGGTCCGGCCGCAGTATCTGGGGGGACGGCAGCAGCAACATCGGCAGGAACTGCAGCAGCATCGGCATCGACTACGGGTCCCTAGCGACTCGGGAAGCTCGAGACGGAGAAATAGAGCGTAGGCCTCGGCATGTACAGTAATCCGGCCGGGAGGGCCTCCAGTCGCCGTATTCGGTGCGCTAATGACTTGCATTCGACCATATCATGTGTCGACTATGCTTCGAAATGGATGGAAAAAGGCGCATGGGATAGACGCCGTGTTCGCTCTTTACGTGCTGGTCGCACAGACATGTACTTCTTCTCCAGGGCCTCAGCATTGATGGAGTTTTCTTCTGCTCATGATTGCTGTCCTCGAGAGCCGGCATATCTGGCGTGCTTGTGATATGTGTGATAGTGGGCAATCCAACGCTAGCATAAAGAGAGTAAAACTTCATCACATACACTGCTGCGTCGTTTGTAAGGTGCTCAAGCATCACGCTTCTACACCCTGTACATTACTCTGAGATTGGAATCTTCACAAGTCCGTGCTCCGGAGTTAGTTCGAAATTTAGCGACTCGCTTAATAGCGCTAGTCCCGGGAGCATTTGACCGCTTGTAACTGTGGAAGGTCCGAGACTCCACGTCGGACACTGCAACTTTGGAGAGAAAGACAATATCTTACGCAAATGCCACCGAGCGATCGCGTATGGCACAATGGACTTTCAGGATGCCCATAGCTGGCTAGTCGATGTACTCAATGAAGTGTCGGTGCAATTCAACAAGGTCCCCGGTTCCGCAATCTTCCTTCGATATGTCAAGTCGAGCTATCAAAATGACCCCGTGCGCTCAGCGGTGGAGCTCATCTTGTTCTTATTCTTTGTGCGATACTTACTCGCACCCAAGTACTCGACGCAGAAAAAGAGCTACGTGAAGCTGTCGGACGAGGTTCGTTTCCCCCAGTACAAAGCTGGAAGCCAACTTGCCGTGGTCTGAATGACGTGCAGGAGATAGACGAGCTTGTCGATGATTGGACTCCGGAGCCTTTAGTTGCTACACAGACACCTTTCGAGGAAGCCGAGAACGAAAAGAGACCTGTAATAGTCGGGTATAGATCCTCTCTCCATAAGTGCTTGGTAGGATTGATCCAGCTGACGATAATGCGGACCTACCGGCCCCAAATCAAAGCTCTCCAACGGCCGAACGGTCACCAATCTGGCTTCACTGAACTTCTACAACCTTATAGCGAACGAGAGTCTGAAGGAAAAGGCAATACAGACATTACGAACATACGGGGTTGGCCCTTGCGGGCCTCCAGGCTTCTACGGGACACAAGATGTACACATGAAGACGGAGGCGGACATAGCTTCGCACCTAGGTACGCCCGCTTGCATCGTATATGCTCAAGCCTTCTCCACGATCTCGAGCGTGATACCTGCATTTTCTAAGAGAGGCGATATCATCGTCGCGGACAAGGCGGTCAACTATGCAATCCGTAAAGGTATACAGATCTCCAGGAGTACGGTACGGTGGTACGAGCATAATGATCTGGAGGATATGCAGCGGGTTCTGGAGAAGGTTGTCAAGGAGCAAGCAAAGAAACCCTTGACGAGGAGGTTCATCGTGACGGAAGGCCTGTTTGAGAACATAGGCGACATGGTGGATCTACCCAAGATAGTACGTCTGCAGCTCACGCCAAGCGATGAAGCTCACATGGAGATGACAGATCGAGTCGAAGCTTCGGTATAAGTTCAGGCTGATCCTTGACGAGACTTCGTCCTTTGGGGTGCTTGGGAGGACCGGTAGAGGACTCACGGAACATCAGAATGTTGACGCCGCAGAAGTCGACATGATTATTGGCTCTCTGGCAGGTCCATTGTGCACCGGCGGTGGGTTTTGCGCTGGGTCAGAGGAGATCGTGGAGCATCAAAGGATCTCCGCCGCAGCGTACACTTTCTCTGCAGCCTTACCCGCCATGCTAGCCACTACTGCGAGCGAAGTGCTACTCATGCTGCAGACGAACGCAGATATGTTGACGCAGGTCAGGGACAATATCAAGACGATGTGGGCGCAGCTCGATCCAAGGAGCGATTGGGTAAATTGCACCAGCTCGATCGAGAACCCCACCATGCTGCTGGTTCTGAAGCCGGAGGTCATCGCGAGTAAAAAGCTGAGCACGGCTGATCAAGAACAGCTACTGCAAGATGCAGTAGATGAGGTTCGTCTCTATTATGGTAGACCATGGATTTGGACTAATTGGTCCACAGAGCTTGGCGAACGGGGTTCTCATCACCAGACTCAAGAGCATGCCTCGAGCTATCTTTGCCACTGCGAAGGATACCGGCTGGGAGCTCCAGCCGGCGCTGAAAGTGTGCATTACATCTGGATTGTCGAAGAAGGAGATCGAACGAGCAGGAATCGTCATCAGGCATGCAATTACCAAGGTGGTAAACAAGAAAAGGTAACAGGGCATAGGCAGGCGTTGAGTCACCGTACTTTATGTAGATACCCTTTGGAAGCTGATTTAATACCGGTCTTTTAACTTTGCTGTACTCTCCCCAAGCTGACGGCAATGGTCTGCCATCGTCCAACACAAATCACTCCCATTCCTCCCTCCCTCCCTCCCTCCCTCCCGTCCAGTGTCATCCAAGCTATATTTGTTCTCCTCCCTCCCCTCTTAGTCGTGTTTGTTGCACCCTGAAGAAAAGATTCCATTGCGGCAGCTTCTGGCATGCTCATACCCACTATCCAGACCTTGCCTTGCACCTACGACTCAGGACATCGGCAGACACTGACAGGAATTCGACAACAGAAAGCCCCCTACAGCACTCGCCAGGTCATGCACCAGCATGCCGTTGTAACTTCGTGCAAACATCAATCGCAGATGTTTTTCTACCGACTCACAGAGACAGCGAAATGCTCAGTAATGGTAATTGATAAGACCCAAAAGCAAGATACTCAAATCGCAAACTCAATGAATATAATGTGAATCTGAAAACACGACCCAGAATCAGTATACAAGAGTGCCACATGGGGAAGGACAACCGATATGGCAGTTGCTCAGGGGGAATTGCCAAGTATCTAAGGTCGGGTCTTTGCCAATGAGCGACAACGGGTACCTGGAGGATGCAACGCCAGTGACCACACCAGCCGGCGTCTATTCACCGAGTCAGATCGAAGACATCCAATCCCTGTGAGTTTGTTCAGACATCAGGAACACTAATTCGGCCTTTCGTACGGGCCTCGTATGGGCTCCGATTTCCCTACCGCTTTCAAGTGGTTGCGACTTCGCCGACTTTGCTTTGAGATGGGAAGAAAGACATCTTTCTTTGTTGACCGGGGTCTAGACTGTGCCTTCTGCCGACCTGTCAGCGGGCGATTCCCATGGGGAAGACTTGAAGTTGTTCCTTCTCTCAGTCACTATTCGTACGCGTATGGTGCTGCCCGGGAAATGAGGCAGGTGCAAGCTCCTTGGCTCCTACACACTTTTTGCCGCTTGACTGAAACATTTCTGCGTGTGAACAACATCTTGCCTTGTCCCTCTCTTCTGCAACTTCGTTCCTCGGAAGTCTGTATTCTCTAGCGATTCACAAATTCGCTGTAGTTGTAAAACGCACGTGATCGTTGTGCACATTCCTTCGGTCACTGCAGCACCCCCTGATCGGCACTAAGATTTCACACAAGTCACAGCTTGATATACAGCTTCAGGTTCTTTTGTCAAGATCACGCGCGCGTCAATGTCAATGCCAATTAATCACAGCTTCAACGAAATTCACCCTCCTTTGATTCGATAGCCTGGTCAACCCGACTGTGGCGCACCCACATACCAGTAACAAAGCAACATCTATTGAACCCCCGACACTGGCGCTCATTCATCTCCACCTGTCTTGAGGACAAGGGCTTTCATAGCGTAAGTTCTCCCCAACTCCACCAATCTTTCAAGTCCCCATCTTGCATTCTTGCCATAATATTGCCTTCATCTCTACTATCAACACCCCTAATCTAGACCATTATTGACTCCGCTGAGCGGCAGGAACTTTTGCTCCACCGAGTTTGACAAGCTTCAACCTCACGACTGTCATTACTGAAAAACGGACTTGCCAGCACCATGAAGACTGGAATCTTCTTCAGCATTGTTATCCCGCTGCTGCAGCTTGCTTCCGCACAGCGTTATGGTGAGCAAGGTGTGAACTTCGCTTCCTCGAAACCCAATTAACATCTGATCTAGCACGCTTGCATCATAGGCATGCAAAGCGCAATGGTGTGGGTGTGAAAATTATCACTGATGTTGCCTATGTAACGGTCGATGCTGCGGATGTCATTGTATATGTGGACGAGCATGGTAATCCAGAGTCCACCAAAACCATGTATCACAATCAGCCGGGACCTACCACGCCTCCCACATCCTCGACGATCCCGACCTCCTCACCAACCCCTACTTCGTCTTCGACCCAAGGAGCACCTGCGGCTCCACAGCAACCCAACCCGTACCCCTACCCGCATCCGCACCCTCAACCTGCGCCGGCGCCGGCGCCTGTACATTCGTCTCCTGCACCTCCGCCCGCCGCTCCAAACCCACCCTCGACCCCGGCGCCTGCACCAGCGCCTTCGCCGTCGCCCTCTCATTCTACACCCGCTTCTCCGCCACCCTCTCCCTCGCCGCCAAAGCCTGCGCCGGCTCCTTCTCAACCTGCGCCGGCTCCAGCTCCGTCGCATCCAAGCTCACCTCCTGCTGGTGGACCCGGTTTTGGCTCGGCGATCTCGTACTCCCCCTACAATGCTGACAATACTTGCAAATCAACCTCTCAAGTAGCCAGTGATCTTGCGAAGGTCACTGGTTATGAAGTTATTCGACTCTACGGCACGGACTGCAATCAGATTGCCAACGTCCTTTCTGCCGTAAAGGGCAAAGGGGTTTCCCTCTTCTTGGGGATCTTTGATATCCATCAAGTGCAAAGCGAATCTCAGACACTCATCGACGCTGTCAAGGGAGATTGGAGTGTCGTCAACACTGTCAGCGTAGGCAACGAACTCGTCAACAACGGTGGAGCCTCGGTCGGCCAAGTCACTGGCGCCATCGGCCAAGCTCGCGGCATCCTTAGAGGCGCCGGCTATAATGGCCCTGTTGTCACAGTTGACACGATGGTTGCCATGAAGAACAACCCCGCCCTTTGCACTGCATCCGATTTTTGCGCCATCAACTGCCACGCGTTCTTCGATGGAAAGACACCCGCAGATCAATCAGGCCCCTTTGTGGCCAACTGGGCCAAGATGGTCTCGGAAGCGGCAGGCGGCAAAACTGTCGTTGTGACTGAGACTGGATGGCCATCGCAAGGGTATGAACCTCATTTTACAATTCCCTCCTCCCAAAACATGATCATTACTGACTATCACTCTAGACAAACAAACGGACTAGCCGTCCCCAGCCAAGAAAACCAGCAGGCGGCAGTCGCGAGTATCAAGCAACATTTTGCCACCAACGCTATTCTGTACTCCTCGTTCAACAACATGTGGAAAAAGGATAGTGCCAGCACATTCGGAGCAGAACGGTACTGGGGCATCTTGGGCCCGGCACCCAGTGGGTAGTCTACCAACCATTGTCATCTTGGATCCGACTCCTTGTTGGTCCTTGGACCTCTAGACTTGTGACATCGGCCCTTTGGTCCCGCCGTGGCAGACGCCCTTAGGCATGCAGCAATTTATATGCATTACTGGTTGATCAGAAAGCGTTGGCGCGTTGGTGAAGGTTGTGCCGGACATGTTAGGGGGCTGGTACTCTGCGATGTGTATGGGGATCTGTGCGTTGTGTGCGCTGGTGCACTTGCTCTTTGTACATACTTTTACCTTCTGACAAAGTTATCCTCTAAAGTTCATGAACGATGTGCATTTTGTTGTGGGTTTTGATGAGCTTTGCTGCTGTACCCTTGAATACCAAAGAAGAGAGGCTGACATTTCTTGGATTCATGTTATTGTGACTACTTGTTCGGAGTCTAGCTGAAATTGCCTGGTGAATTACTTAGGTGTCGAAATAATCTTTGGGTTGTGGCGCTCGACTCAACCACTTGCATGAGTCCTTTGGTGGGAACTTCTGACTTTCTCCGCAACTGAACCCAACAACACTATCCTAAATGAGCTACCAGAACCTCTCCAACCTCCGGCCATGCCAATTTCTAAGCTGAGCAATGGAGTTCGAAGTCTCCTACACTCTAGAGAATGAGCAGCAGTTCTGGGACGGTGTGTAAGCCGGCGCCATCCAACACACCCTCGCCTCATTCCGCTGACGTCGTTCTCTACAGAGCTCGACGAAATTGTATCAGCGCACTGCGAGTCCCACGAACTGATCGACAACACCCTCCGATCATATCTTCACTTCGTCACCAATTACAAAGGTCGCCCTTAGTTTGAGGGAATGGCAATGCAGCTGGTCGCTGATCCAAAGCAGGAGAATACCTACAGAACGAATATGACATCGCTCGCTGCTCGTACAAGCTCCTGGAGTCGGCGCTATTCGCTGCGCACAAGGACTACGTACGAAGACAGATAGTATATAGCTTGCTACAGGTCCGCAGGGCTCCCTGGCGCAGAATGGCATCTGGCTGATGCGTTTCAAACAGGAGGACTGCGCCGATACTCTGCATCTCATAGTCGCCTTTCTTCTCTTTGACGGCCGGCAGAATGAGATCACTCTCGAGATGATGAACGACGAGGGCGCTTTCCCAACGCTGGTCGAGTTAATACAAGGGCGGAAAGACGACGAGGCGGGCTTGCATCGGATGCTGCTGGAACTGCTCTACGAAATGTCACGAATACAACGATTACGACCTGAAGACCTAAGTCCGCATCCCCTTTTGCCGCGAAGGCTGCATGCTGACAAGGCCGCACAGTGCTAATAGAAGACGAATTCATCATCTACATGTTCGACATCATCGAAGGCCTCTCCGACGACGTCAATGACCCCTATCATTACCCCGTCATCCGGGTCCTAGTACGCTCTCCTTCCCCTCCCCTTACACTCCACTGACCCAGCCCCCCCCCCCCTCCAGCTCATCCTCAACGAACAATACATGGTCACCGCACACACCCCTCCCCTCTCCCCCACCAACCCCCCCCTCCCCAACCGCGTCATCCGCGCCCTCTCCACCCACGGCCCCACCTACCCCTCCTTCGGCGAAAACCTCATCCTGCTCCTAAACCGCGAGTCCGAAACCTCGCTACAACTCCTCATCCTCAAGCTGCTGTACCTCCTCTTCACCACGCCCCCGACCTACGAATACTTCTACACCAACGACCTGCGCGTCCTCCTCGACGTTATCATCCGCAACCTCCTCGACCTGCCCCTCACCGCCACCGCCCTGCGCCACACCTACCTCCGCGTGCTGTCCCCCCTCCTCGCTCACACCCAGCTGCAGCACCCGCCGCACTACAAGCGCGACGAGCTGCTGCGCCTGCTGGGCATGATGACGAGCGAAGGCGGCGTCAGCCATTTTGGCGCCGTGGACGAGACTACCAAGCGCTTGGTGGGGAGGTGCGTGAGGGTTAAGTGGCTGAGGGAGGAGGCTGGCGAGAATGAAGCGGAGAAACATAATGGGGCGGTGGCGAGGAAGCTGCTGGGCGTGGAGCAGGCGGGTGCGATGGCCAGTGCGCTGAGTGTTGTGGAGGTGGCGGCGCAGAGGGAGAGGCCGGGGGTGCAGACGCTGAGTCGTAAGGAGGCGGGGGGACCGGCGGCGGAGGGGATTGGGGTCGAGAGAAGTCCGTTTGAGGTTGAGGGGGAGGCGTAATTGGGACGATGGGGGGGGGGGGGGGGGCGCGGTGGGGGGTGTATATCACTAATTATGATGGCTAAGAGGGAGTTGCATTGCGGGTCTTTATCAGAGTTGGATCAAGGCATTAGCTCCATTACAGACTTCATCCACGTTCATGGGGAGGGACTGTGCATCAGGCGCTGTAACCAGGAGAGGATTTCCCACAATGACCGGCCAATCATAGCCTGGGCTTTGGGACTTGGCTCCTACAGTAGTAGTCATTGAACGACCCCTCGTACTTTACTACACTGCTCACAACGAACTAACACGCAGTTCTCGGAGCATGTTGCATAGGCATGCTTGCCGCCTTGGAGGGGAAGTATGACATACTTAATTACTGGTTTGTAATATTATGCTATGCTACCTCTATTCCTATAGTCCGTCCAGGATTCAACTTGATAAAAAAGAGGGGACGATTTTTCCCGTTGTCAAGCAGTGCACCGACCGACTGACTGAGGTTCTATCTACAACGTTGGAGCGGGACTGACATGAATCCCCTTTTTGGCATTGACCTGGCAAAGGGGATAGGCACTGCCGTTCTGCAACGTCACTGTAGCCTTGGAGGAAGCTATTTGCCAAGATTGTGGGCCGACGATGCGATGAAGATGGTTCTTCTCTTATTGTTCTTGTTTCGCGTTTTATGAAGGGTCCCCTTGGCGGATTTGCTGTCTAGGTGGAATGCATTTTCCAGGATCATGCGTTGCTTCGACATTGTCTGCGATAATGTTTCCATACATTGAGTGGGTTCGATAGAGCGATACTTGGGTGATTTGGCTGTGGGTGGTCGCTCTTGGTCGATCGATTTAGTCGTTGTCGCTACCTTTCCAAGGATATTGGTGCACCGATTTCTTGCCAGTGCATGAGCCGGCGGAGCAATCATGGCGTTTGTGGCGGCTTTAAGGACAGCGTGCAGGCTCCGGATCGCAGAGGTTGAGGATTTGTGGGGTCGTGTCAGGTTTGGGCAAATGAGTGATCTTTTCGGGGCTCCTTGACGGGTTTTGGGAGGGTGTGGGCGGAGTTGGGGCTTCTGAGGGTAGAGGGTGTTCTCAATTTGGACGAGCTATCGGCTAGGTTCATGTTGTTGCTGGTTAGGATAGGGGATCCAACAAGAATCAGAGGCATGCTGATCTCCCTCCCCGAGCTTGAAATTCTGAGTCAGTGGTGATGGGGAATTCCGTTCTATTCAGGTCCTGCATCCTAGCGATAATGCGACGGGCTGGATGCGCTTCATCCACGATCTAGTGATTAGGAGCGAGGAAGAAGTCAATCAGCCAGTCGTTGTTGGTGAAGTCCACTGCGAACGGTTCAAGCAGAATCATTTGATCGAGGTATTATGTTACTAGCAGGGTGGGAGGAACAACGTCTTCCAGTCCAAGCTTTGCCTCCCATCCAGGCCGGATCGATCTTTAATTTTCGCAGTCCATGAGATTACATCTGCCTCGGTGCTGGCACAGTTGTCCAACCTCGCAGTAGTCGCCACCTGCTCCATATTGATTATTACTTGATTTAAGAACATGAGCAAGCTAGCGGTTTTCGAACGCCGCTCTTGTCCCAGCCAGGATCACCAAGGGTCGAGAGCCTGTATGGAATTACGAGGCATTCTATCAATTGGGAGAATATGAAAAACGGGAAGCCAGTGTAGGCTATAGGTGGGTTTTGTTGGAAGGCATTGTGCAGTGGAGACAGAAGACAAAAACGAAAGAATGGGAAGCGCTAGGATATGAAGTTCGTAGTAGGAGAAAGGACAGGAAGAAGCTCGTTCTGTATGCCCCCCTTGGAGCTATGCAACATTCGAATCCTGACAGCAATACCAATTCTGTTGAGTGCGGTTCTTGCGATTTATGCTCGTAGCTGGATGGCTGGGGGTGCACTTGGTATATCAATAACTACATCCCTCAATACTTTTGAATTGGCGGCTTATACCGTATAATGACCAACATGTTGCTAGCCCACATCGCATCCATAGTGACTGTGCTACCATTGATACATGGTGCCCTTTGCGTTAGCGCAAGGCCAGGAATGCAAGATACAGTAAATCTTGACAGCCACTGATCTATAAGCAACCATTCAAGGCTTGGAGGCTGGGAAAGCAGCAGAAGCCATGCGTGGTCTAGCAGCAAGTCCACCTTTGTCTCTCAACCAATGCAGGCGAGCCAAGAAAGCGGAGCAATTGACCGGGTACATGTTTGAGAATGATAAAAGCAAGCAAGGGATGAAAAGAACGAAAAGAAGTCGCTCCATTATTGTCCTAGAGAGACCGTTCAAGAGCGTTGCATACTTCGTCTGGACACCAATTGGGCAAACAAGAAGCGTAATAATGAGGAGGAAAGAACATCAGCGCCTCACCAAGCGAACATCATCTCATGTCGGTGTTTAGGAGGAAGATCTGGGAAGAGTGTACTGCAGGTTGGCCGGATTTTGGCATTTGAATACGGCGTTCTCAGAGAACCGCGTCTGAACGCCTAATAGAGATATTGATGGACGGATGGACAAGGTCCAGCAAACAATCTGACGCAACCCATATTCTTGACACTCTCTTCCGCGATTGGATCAAATAAAATGGGGGTTCAGAGTAGATCTATTAGATCTGTGTATAAAAATAACACCATACAGATCTGATCTCACAGGGTCTTTATTCGTTTAGAGTACGCAGATGTAGCCACGAGCATACAGCCTTGCAAATCTGATGCACTTGCTGGAATGTGTGAATTTCGTAGGCGATCCTTCTCTCGAAGGGGTTTTGAAAAGATCGTCTTACTTGCTGGCATCCTCATGGCGCCAGACTTTGAGCTCTGCAGCGTGATAGACCAGATGTGGTGTACAAGAGAAACCTTGGGATGCGAGCTTGGATGCTTCAATCCCAACCCAATATCTTATAAGATATCGAGTATCGACGCTCAGAGTGATGCATATGACGCCACCAAGCTGATCACCAGCTAGTCTAGCGCCGGCAGCTTGCATTTCATGCAAACAGTTGCTTGGCATCAAACAAAGCCAGAAATAAGTATTCAGAGAGTGCTTAAATTCTCCATTATTGTATATAGGTCTATCACTGTACTGAATACACCACGATGCACCGATGACAGTGGTTTTCTTCTTCAAGCTTATCCGGAGTTGTTTTGACATATCAATGAACATTCCCCCATCCTTTCGAACAATAGCGTACGGAGCCACGTAGGACTGCGTTTCCTCTTCTGGAGCATACGTACCCAATTGCGTGTATCAGAGTGGACTAGGAGATAACAGGACGATACCCAATGCGCCTCCGGGTACGTGGGCCAAATGGTCAATCGACGCTTACCCTTGATCCAAATGCTACCGTTGAGAACCTGCAAACGAAGATATCCGAAGTCACATCTGTTACTCTGCCCGATATAAAATATGGATATCCACCGAAGCCACTGCCTTTGGAGGGATATGAAAAGACAACACCGCTTTCCGACTTGGGTATCAAGCTAGACGGTGAACAGCTCATCGTCAGTCGCCCAACGATTCGGCAAGTCGAAAAGACAGGTCAAATGGATGGCGAGGTACAAAAGCCGGCAACAGCAACGTCGAAAGCATCTACTGCAGCCAGCAGACCATCAAAGAAAGGTGTACCCTCCACAACCTTCTCCTTCGCAGACGTCGGCACTGCACCACCCTCGCCACCACCGAGCCAACCCACCAACCTACCCCCCCTCGCCCTCTCCCGAAAACCCAACACCATGACCACCGAGCCCCCCGAACTCCCTCTCCCCTCCCACACCTCCACCCTCCTCCTCCGCATCATGCCCGACGACAACTCCTGCCTCTTCCGCGCCTTCAACTCCGCCTACTTCGGCGCCATGGACAACATGCACGAGCTGCGCTCCATCATCGCGCAATACATCCAGTCCCGCCCCGACGACTACTCCGCCGCCGTCCTCGACAAGCAGCCCAACGCCTACTGCCGCTGGATCCAGCGCGAGGACGCCTGGGGCGGCTTCATCGAGCTCGACATTTTAAGCAAGCACTTCGGCATCGAGATCTGCTCCATCGACGTGCAGACGCTGCGGGTGGACCGCTTTAACGAGGGGAGGCCGACGCGGTGTATTCTCGTGTATTCGGGGATTCATTACGATGTCATTGCGTTGAGCCCCTCGGATCCGCCGTACACGAGTAGTTTCGCACCGCCGGATTTCGATACCAAGATCTTTGATGCGTTTGATGAGGCGGTGTTACAGACTGCAGTGGAGCTGTGTACGGTGCTGCAGGGGCGGCATTATTTTACGGATACGGCGGGGTTTAGTATACGGTGTAATGTTTGTGGGACGACGGTGAAAGGGGAGGCAGGGGCTACGGAGCATGCGTCTAAGACGGGGCATTATGATTTTGGAGAGGCTGGTTGAGAAGCTGTTATCAATGCTCTATTAGGTGCTAATTGGGAGCTCAGGAAGAAACATCGCATAGGTGGTAGGAGAAACATCGCATAGTTGATAAAGGAAGGTTATCGTCATGATTGGAGGCCACAATCAAAAGCCTTGCATAGCTGTACATAGTAGTGCTCTCGGTATCAATAGCCTTATTTAAATATAGACGTGGAACAAGCGCCGCCGACTCCTCGTGGCATGCCGGACTGAAGCCACCCCAGAGTACGCCATACACCTTAGCCATAGCCATGCCATAGGAAACGACTATCATACTTTTGCTTTCTTGTGTTTCTTCTTCCCACCCTCGCCATTGACCTCTGCGTGCTTGTGCTTCTTGCTCTCCACCTCACCGTCCTCTTCACTGTGCTTCCGCTTCTTTTTCTTCTCCTTTCCCTCACCCTTCGCTTGCCCTTCCTCCTTTTTGTCCTTCTTATCTTTCTTCTTGTCCTTCTTCTGCTTCTCCTGTTTCTGTACTGCTCGAGGTGCAATATCTGCCATCTCTGTGTCACTGTCCACGACAGCTGTGGGGTCCGCGACGTCAATCTCCGCGAGGACGTTATCCATTGCTGCTCGCTACAAACGATCAGCCTGCTATCAAAAAGACATAGATACATGATACACGCACCATGGCAGTCTCGTTCTTCGTGGGTGGAGCGCCACTAGCATAGAAATCCAGCCTCTCCTCTACCTGTTTCTTCAGTGCCTCGCCGAATCTCGTTGTGGGCGCCTCGGAAAAGTTGTCTATCCTTGATGCAATAGAACATTTGTTGGCGAGGAACCTTGAGATCCTGCCTTTGTTCTTCTGTCCTGCTCTGCCAATGAAGGATGAGTGGTAGATGAGCCCGTACTTTGGCGTGTTGCCCTTCGTCTTCAGAGCTCTGAATAGCGCCTTCTCTGCTCCGAGGATCTGTACCGTTGATGCTGGGTATTTGCATAGGTTCGTTAAGCTGCCGGCGTGTGATATCAGACGTGCACCGACGACTTCACCTATCAGGGCGGCAAGATTTGGTGCTACGATACCCATCTTGTCGATGAGGTACGTATGTAGAGTCTTGCGGTAGTTTGTCAAGCTGACGACCCTCGTGGCGAATGCGGTTACGTTCTCCATATCGCTCTCGGATAGATCTTGCCCCATGCTGACTTTCGCGACATCGATAATGCTTTGTGCGAGCGATTCGTCGTCGTTTAGCTGAGCAGCTAGGTCCTGTAGGTCTGCATCTGATAATCTTTTCTTGTCTCCTATGAACAGCACCAAACGAGCGTACGCCTGGTTCTCGGACACAATGCGGATAAGCTCGGGGAAGTGCCACGAATACCATTCTCGTACTCGCATGGAGAACAGATTTACGGCTTTGTCAAGGTTATCCAGCGTTGCAATGGCCTGGATGATATGGTTGTCGTTCTTCTGTACGCTGAATTTGACTCGGGCTCTTGAATAGGCGTGCCCTAGACCAAGCTGCGCCCGCTCAACGTCGCCTTCTTGCAATTGCTTGAGCAGCTTAGGCGCATGTTGTCGGACGCCGCGCAGCATATCCTGAACTATTTCGCTCGTATCACCGGTCTCGCACTCGACGTTGGCGAAAGCGGCCTTGATGCTTCCAGCAAGATTCCTGTCCGAAACGCCGAGAGTGACTTTGTGCTTCTTGCTCGCCTTGGGCAGATTGACCTCCAGCAGCGATGTCAGGTATTCCGAAGCTATGCCCTCGGATACATCATTCGCGTTCTCAAGCGCCTGCGCTGCGCCTCTGAAACCGGTCAGCAAGCCAACGTTGTGGAATATGCTAATTTTCCTACTGAAACGGCGCAAAGCTGACAAGCTTGACCATCTTCCCAAACTTCGCCAGATCCTGGAAGAATGTTAATGTCTCTTCGGAGAGAAGCTCCTCCCTATCCACACAAAATACCTGAACGGAGTCTTGGACTTCTTTCAGTCGATTACCCACAGTGTCCGGCTGGTGCACGACCTGGAAGATCGCATAGCCAACGGAGGACTCGTGCAGTAGGTAATCGACCGACATCTTAAAGTCTGATTGGGAGAAGGTTGATGGCCCGGGTTTTCCAATTGAGCCCAACTCGGTAAACCGTAGCTAGCACCTGCCGCGTGTTCTATGGCTTGGTCCAGGAAAGACAATAATGTGGGAAGTCGCTAAGGAAAGTTGGGAAGTTGCCAATTGAAGTGTTCGCGACCTCTGAAGCTTGGAATGATTTCGGATTCGCTTAATACCGGCAGGGGCTCATGCAGCCCTAAGACTAGCGTCCCGCGTCCAAAGTATTTCGCGTGCCCTCCCAAGCGTCCGTAGAAATGGCTTCAAGAAGCAGATGAAGTCTTAGCCCTTGACATCCCACAAATCGTCCGTGCCGCATCGTCAAGTATGTCTGCTGCACAGCTTCTGAACCCCAAGGCGGAGTCGAGAGTAGGTCTTGTTGTCCGCACGATATATGCATATGCTGATTGAATATAGAGACGTGGGGAAGCCCTCAAAGTCAACATCTCCGCAGGCGAAGGGCTACAAGATGTCCTCAAATCAAATCTGGGACCTTCGGGTACTATCAAAATGTACAATTGCTTCTCCCATTCATCGGGACTGACGGCTAACGCTCAGTAGGCTGGTCGATGGGGCAGGATCTGTATGAGATTATCTTCGAGTCCCGGGCTCTGCGTCATGCTCACAAGTAATCAGATCAAGTTGACGAAGGATGGAAATGTCCTGTTGAGAGAAATGGTTAGTCTCGCGGTCCACTATGCCGATATAGAAGCTGACCAAGCCCGCAGCAAATACAAAATCCTACCGCGGTATATCCGTTCCATGGACGTCATGAAGCAATTGCTAAGATGTTCAGGTCATGATCGCTCGAGCAGCAACTGCACAAGATGACATCACGGGGGATGGCACAACGTCTGTAGTTCTGATGGTCGGAGAGCTGTTGAAGCAGGCAGACAGATACATTACGGAAGGACTGCATCCACGGATCATCACAGATGGCTACGAGATTGCGAAAACGGAGACACTAAAGGTAGGCTCAGAGCGCCCACTATGTTGCTGTGCTGACATGTTCGATAGTTCTTAGACTCATTCAAGCTTGAGAAAGAAGTTGACCGCGAGCTTTTAATTTCAGTGGCCCGAACATCATTATCCACGAAGCTCAATGCAACCCTTGCCGAGAAGCTCACACCTGCCATCGTCGATGCGGTGCTTTCCATCTACCATCCCCCAGCGAAGCCAGACCTTCATATGATTGAAATCATGAAGATGCAGCACCAAACTGCTTCAGACACGTCATTAATCAGGGGTCTAGCGCTTGACCATGGTGCGAGGCATCCTGACATGCCGAAGCGCGTCGAGAACGCATATATCCTGACTCTGAATGTCAGCCTGGAATATGAGAAATCGGAGATCAACTCTGGATTCTACTACTCCAGCGCAGAGCAGCGTGATAAGCTTGTCGAGAGCGAGAGAAGATTCGTTGATGATAAGCTTCGAAAAATCGTCGAGCTGAAGAAGGAAGTCTGCGGAAACGATCCCAAGAAGGGGTTTGTGATTATAAATCAGAAAGGAATAGATCCATTAAGTCTGGACATACTGGTCAAGAACGGGATCTTCGCCCTGAGGCGAGCTAAGAGGAGAAATATGGAGAGACTACAACTGGTTTGTGGAGGGATCGCTCAAAACAGTGTTGACGACCTTACTCCGGATGTCCTTGGCTGGGCTGGCTTGGTTTATGAGCACCAACTTGGAGAAGAGAAATATACCTTCATTGTGAGGCTTCTCAAACTATTACTCCGTATCAGAATGTTAACGGAAATTTCAGGAAGACGTGAAAGACCCGAAGTCGGTCACACTTATGATTAAAGGACCCAACGCACATACGATAACACAGATTACTGATGCAGTACGCGATGGTCTCCGAAGTGTCTACAATATGATCGTCGATAAGAGCGTGGTCCCCGGAGCAGGGGCATTCCAGATCGCTTGTGCAGCTCATTTGTCGAGCGAAGGTTTCCGAAGGCAAATCAGAGGCAAAGCCAAATACGGCGTGTCGGCGTTCGCAGATGCGCTATTAGTGATCCCAAAGACTTTGGCAGCAAACTCGGGTCACGACATTCAGGATTGCCGTATGTGAACCTACATTGCTACCTTAATAAGCTTACTGAAACCGCATGTAGTGGCTGCTCTGCAAGACGAGCAAGCAGAAGGCAACGTTGTCGGACTCGACCTGAAGACCGGCCAGCCAATGGACCCCATACAAGCGGGCGTATACGATTCTTTCAGAGTTCTGCGCAACTGCATAGCCTCGAGCTCAGGTATAGCGTCTAATCTCTTGCTGTGCGATGAACTTCTCAAAGCAAGACAAATGGTAAGTCTTTCACCACAACAATTGGGCAAAGACTAAAGAAATGCTACAGGGCCGACAAGCAGGTCCTGGGCCTAGCGAAGAAGGGTAAGAAGACGATATCATAGATCATTGGCCAATACGTCTGCGGAGCTTCGAGCGAACCAGAACAGACTGACAGTCCGCAATGCCGACGTCGAGCTGCTAATTCAATTTCGTCAAGACATCCATGCTCTGAGCGTCATCATTGAGGTCAGGAACGAGAACTGGGAAGGCTCAGTGGTCAAGTGAACCGGGTCTTCAGCGGTACTACAGAGTGATTGTGGCATAGAGAAAATGCCAGGCTACAAGGACATCAAGGTTCATGAAAATGACGGACTTTTTGTGACAGTAGGAGATTTGCAGCTTCAAAGAAACCCGATAAGTCAAGACTTTGACCATCTGCATGCCTCAACATGCCTAGATCTAGTAAGTTAAGGGTCGAAGAGACGTTCGGTGGCTTGCGCTCACCGTCGCATACTGGACACTCTTAGTTGACTTTGCCAACCTCTTGTGAAGCTTACTTGTAACGGCTCAAGCCGCCTCAGTACCAGAGAAATGCGGGTGGAATCCTGGTAAAATGGCCGCGCCGACCCGACTGGAGAGCATAACCGCGATAGCCTCCACGGCCCTAACAGACGAAGTATCAGAAGGCAGCCGGTCATGAGGATCGTTTCCTCCCTGAGTGACATATGAGACGAGATGATCTTGTGCTCACGATATTTTGTCCGAAGCACTGTGCCAACATTGCCAAGCAGCCAGATCTACGCCAAGCGGCATTGGGGTTTGAGACTTGGAAAAAGGAGAGCGTCGGCGCGAGTCGCTCTAATCTGGCGTAATTGACTGCTCGCTTCTCTATTCGCCGGTTCGAATCCTATAGATCTCATCGTCCCCTTTCTCAGCAACCGGCCGAGATACGAAGTCAATATGGGATCGAGACTCAATGTTGGTGGATACAGCGCACTTATGGGCTAGGCCCTGATCCTCCCTCCCCTCAGCCCCTCAGGCCCCCCAGTCCCCTGTGCGTGCGCCGCTGCACGTGCAATTCTACAATGCTGCGACTCCGCCGGTACAGAGTCTTCGTTGTTCTTGCTGTCATCGCAGTAGGGTTACTGTACCATTTTAGGAATCTTGGAGGCATCAACAATGCTAGGACTGCCAGCGTCCAGGGACTCAAAAACTTCGGCGGACTAAAGCACGATAGCAGCTCCGCAAAGCCGCCACCCATATCAGAGCCCAATGCAAAGCCATATGCCAAACTTGGAGATATCAAGGATCCGGCGAAGAAGTCTTACGACTCGGTCTTTTCGATCATATCTGAAAAGCTAGCAGTCACCTCCTCTACTCCTACATCCACCACTTTCGCATCGACCTCGAACTCAGAAGCGAGCGTGACGCCCGGTCGCCATGGAGTCCATTCTTCAGATGAAGACGAAAATAAAACCGCGACAGACACAGGAGCAGAGTCGTCAATAGATGCGAAGACTGCCAAAGTTGCTCCCGTCGCAGGGGACTCCGCAGGGGACTATAGCAATGTAGAGACCGCAGGTCGGGGGAGACTCCAGATCATTGTTGACGACACTTCTCCAAAAATCCACTGGAAGAAGCAGAAAGAGCATTTCCCAATTCCCACCGAAAGCATCATACAATTACCGACAGGCGCGCCAAAAGAAATACCTCGGATCCAGGCGAAGTTTCCCGATGAATCTGCTACGGAAAAGATTGACCGAGAGAAGAAGTTGGATAAAATCAAAAAGACATTCATATTTTCATGGTCTGGCTACAAGAAGAATGCGTGGATGCACGACGAATTGTCTCCGGTTTCAGGCCAGTATCGTGATCCATTCTGCGGTTGGGCTGCAACCTTGGTGGATAGTTTGGACACACTATGGATGATGGGGCTCAAGAGCGAGTTTGATGAAGCGGTGAAGGCAGTGGCGAACATTGATTTCACGACAAGCATAAGAAACGATATCCCCGTCTTCGAAACAGTCATACGCTACCTGGGAGGTCTCATTGCTGCTTATGATCTAGGCGGGAGCAAATACAGAATACTACTTGTCAAAGCGGTGGAGCTGGCTGAAATCCTGATGGGATGTTTTGATACCCCTAACCGGATGCCCATGACCTTTTATCTTTGGAAACCGTAAGTCCGTTAACTTCTCTACTCGGCTCAAGCTCACTTCTAGGCAGTACGTTCGCATCCCAACCTCATCGTGCAAATACGCGAGTCGTGCTGGCAGAGATAGGGTCTTTGTCGGTCGAGTTCACGAGGCTTGCACAGATCACCAAAGAGGCTAAATACTATGATGCTATTGCTCGAATCACGAATGAGTTCGAGATGTGGCAAAACAATACTCGCTTGCCTGGTCTGTGGCCGATGAAGGTAGACGCTTCCGGATGCAAGAAAGAGGATACTCCATTGATATCTCCGATTGAGAATACAATGCAGAAAGAGCCAGGAGTTACTACAAAACAGAAGGTGGAAAAGATTCCTGACACTGCAGACTCAGAAGATGATGGAGAAACCGCAAGGACCGCTGGCCTCGAGAAGTATATAATCAAGACTGGTACCGGTGCCGGCCTCAAAGACGAAGGCCAGGTCAATGCGGATTCGACAGCTAAAGCTTCCAAAACTACCCTAGAGAAAAAGCAACTTGTAGAGGACTCGCTTGCGGCAGCCTCTGCTCACCCTAAGCCTGACTGTAAGCCACAAGGATTGAGCTCTCCACCGTTCACGACTGTGGAAGATTTCACGTTAGGGGGCCAAGCAGACTCGGTGTACGAGTATCTTCCCAAAGAATATTTGCTATTGGGTGGCCTAGAGCCCCAATACCAAAAGATGTACGAGCCTGCAGTCGAGGCGGTGAAGAAGTACCTTCTTTTTCGGCCGATGATTCAAGAGGAAGGGAGAGGGATTTTGCTCAGTGGGCAAGTATCAATCTCCGGAAAAGCCGACGACAAAAGCAGCATCAAGCTGAAGGCGGAGTTGACGCATCTTACTTGCTTCGTGGGTGGGATGTTTGCCATGGGTGCGAAGATTTTCAACCGGGAGGATGACCTCGCACTTGCCGAAAAACTGACAGACGGGTGTGTCTGGGCGTACGAATCAACAACGACCGGCATCATGCCGGAGACCTCACTCGTCTTGCCCTGCGAGAGCCGAGAACACTGCGCTTGGAATGAGACCCGTTACTGGGAAGCCCTAGACCCTTACAGGGTAACGCGGTCTCAGCGGGATGATAGGCATCAGACAGTTCTAGAAGACAACCATGCAGCCATCGACCAGAAGCCGAAGAAGTCCGCTGGCCAGGCGGGAGCGAGTATTGTGAAAGCCCAGCAGGATAGGACGTCGTCTGTTGGAGAAGATTCTGCCACGGCGGTGACGGGAGATGACGAGGGAGCCGAGCAAGGAACGATATCACCTATGTTCAAGGAGTCTGTCACAGATGCTAATTTGAAAGGCACGGAAAGAAAGGGGTCGTTTGTGTCCGCAGATCTTGTCCAGGAGCAACCGAATAAGTCCAATGCAGGCAAATCCCTTGCCAAGCGCCAGCTTGGAGACATCGAGAATGACAACGTTGAGAGCTCCTCAGACGAAAACAGTCAAGAAGCGAGAGCATCCACTCCCTCGAGCTCAATAGACTCGGAGGAACCCGTGAACGATAAGGAAGTAAGTTCGACAGAAGCCGATACCAAAGACTCAACGATTGCGACTGCGATCAGTGATTCAGAGTCAGAAAGCTCTCCTTCAGCTATCGAAGCAGCTGTCGTGGAGGCGACCAAACCAGTCGTTCCGCTCTATACGCCACCACCAATACCCACCCCGGAAGAGTTCGCCAAGGCGAGGATCCGCGATGAGCGGCTCCCTTCTGGGATAACCAAAGTCACCTCGCCCAAATATATTTTGAGGTACGATGGTTCCCTCCGTGCTCTGTAACAGTGATGAACCCTAACCATGTTGTGGCCTACAGACCCGAGGCCATCGAATCCGTCTTCATCATGTGGCGCATCACCGGCGACGTCTACTGGCGAAAGAAAGGCTGGGACATGTTTGAGTCCATCTACGCCGCCACCGCTGCCGACTACGGAGCTTCCGCGATAAAGGATGTCACCAGTGAAACGCCTGTAGCGCTTGACGAAATGGAGTCTTTCTGGTTGGCGGAGACGCTGAAATACTTCTACCTTCTCTTCAGCGATCCAAGCTTTATCAGCTTGGACGACTACGTACTGTGAGTGTGGAGGTTTGTGTACCTCGACGGCTAAAGCTGACTTGATGTAGGAATACCGAAGCGCATCCTTTCACAAGACCTAAGTAAATTTTGCAAGGACCGGCATTTATAAAGGACCGGCACGGAGTGCTGAGCATATCAGGCATTTTATAGCTCCATCATCGTATATACTACATCCTCATCCGATCTAGATCGCGAGAAAGCTTCAATTGCCTTATGTATTATTCGGCTTTCATGAGAGCGGAGGGTTGTAGCATCGTTGTGGGTTTCCTCGTAGCGCGTTTGCTCGCGAGAGGTCATTTGTACATATCAGACGTCAGAATGTGATCATGACCTTAGAGTATTGCCATTGAAAGTATGAGAACAGGACTGCCACCTGTGGTTCTGAGGTATCACCACAGGCAGTACGTAGCCCCATCTTGAGAGCCTGAAGTAGCATTGCCTGCCTACAATTCATCCAGTATTTCTCAGCATCTGCTGCCTTTGATGGTAAGTTCACATAACGCACAGGTCAGTGTTCTCCAGAGGGTTTCTGTAGTATTGAGCCTTGTGGCTTGATTGCATTGCAATACGGATTGTACTCCAATAGTGGATCAGAACGTTCAATACCCAGCCAAGTCGCGCTAATGCAAGTTGCCGGCGCTTTACTAGCGGCTGATCATCGCGTGGCCCTACCGCAGGCGCGTCCTCCCTTCCAGATTCAGTGACCTCTGAGTCCAACAGCACCTGCAAAACCCTTCATCAGGCTGTTCTAGGTACCGCGCACGATCATTGTCAGTATGACTGAGGCCAGCGCATCCACTAGCCCGACGCCTGCGGGCGAAAACAATGGCGTGCCAGCTGCGCAAGACGGTCAGGAGAGCTCAACCATGACAGAAGCGCATTGGAGAGCGATCAGGACCATCGTTGACATAGTCTATGCTTACCGGCAACCCGAGTGCGCCTGAATTCGCTAAAGTTCTTTCGTTGTCCAGACTAACAGTGTCTCCAGTGGTCATGATCCCTCGAAAATCTTCCACCGCAAAGTCAACAAGCGCCTTATGCCAGACTATTACGACATAATCAAAGTACCAGTGGCGTTGAGCACGCTGAAGTCCAAATTACTCACCAAAGGTTACAAAAAATTCCCCGAGTTTGTTAGGGATTGCGCCCTGATATCGCACAATGCACAAACGTACAATAGACCCGAAGCTGGGGCGTACCAAGACGCTTTAGTCATCCGCGAGATTTTCGAGAAGGAGTTCAGAAAGCTTGCAGAGCTGAATGTTATCACCGCCGAGGAGGCCGCCCTTCCAGATCTTGGGGAAATTCCACCGGCTTCTCCACGGCCGATAGAAGAAGAGGAAGAAGTAGAGGAAGAGGATGAAGACGACGAGGATGATGAGGATGAAGATATGGATGACTCGGATGACGATGGCAAGAAGAGAAAGAAACGTGGTCCACGATCAATGGCCGCAATCACGAAGCGTGAGGGAGGCGCGAAAGATGGAAGCCAGAAAGGGGGGGAAATAGACCCAAGGAAGAGAAGAGGAAGGCCACCGCGTGTGGATACTCCCATGGAGGCCAGAATCAAAGCTGTCTTGAAAGGAATACGAAAGTTCAAGAACGATGCTGGGCACATCATGATTCATCAATTCGAAAAATTACCAGATAAGACTACAATGCCCGAGTATTATCAGGAAATCAAAGAGCCAATCGCAATAGAGCTGATAAAAGTAAGCACTCTATTTTGGTTTCGAGTTATTTCCAATTTTGTGATTGACGCACCATTAGCGGAAGCATAAACGGAAGAAATACCAGTCGATGGATCACTTTCTGCGTGACATTGATACGATGTTTAACAACGCCAAAAGCTACAATCAAGATGAAAGCCAGATATATAAGGATGCGGTGTATCTGCAAGTAGGTCCCATGCGAAAAGCATCGCACCTTACGTAGCTGAGATATTCCACAGCAAGAAGCTCATAAGCTGGCCGATGCCGAAAAAGCTAAGCCTGATACTGACTACGTGATGGAGGAAGGTCGCTTACCTTTGCCGAACGGTATCCTGCACAATGGTGAGTTATGGAAAGTGGGCGATTGGGTTCACATACAGAACCCTAACGACGTTACGAAACCCATCGTTACCCAAATCTACCGCACCTGGCAGGACAACGAGGGCCAAAAGTGGGTCAATGCATGTTGGTACTATCGACCTGAGCAGACCGTGCATCAGTACGAGAAGCACTTCTATCCCAACGAAGTTGTTAAGACTGGACAGTACCGAGATCATCAAATCGATGATATCGTCGACCGCTGCTTCGTTATGTTCTGCACTCGGTACAGCCGAGGGAGACCTCGAGGTTTCTCAAATGACAAAGAAGTCTATGTGTGCGATTCGAGGTACAATGAAGAGAAACACAAGCTCAACAAGATCAAGACTTGGGCTAGCTGCCTGCCTGACGAGGTCCGTGACAAGGATTACGAGATGGACCTCTTCGACGGAGTAAAGAAGGTCAAGAAAGTCCCCAGTCCACTGCTTCACCTGCTACCAGAAGACGCGAAGGAATCGGACGAGCTGCCCAAGCCTCAATGGGGTGTTGATAATGCCCCACCTGTTGTTGGTGCGGTGTACAAGGGTCCCAGAGATGAGAATGTAAGCAACCTATGACTCCACATCGCAACCGCTGATTCTTTGTTTTGAAAAGCAATCACCACCTCCAGAACCAACACCTTCTCCTCCACCACAACCCCCGCCACCGCCACCTCGACAAATTTCACACGCATCTAATCGCGATACGCCAACTTATCGCAAAAACAGCGAAGTCGATGCTCCCTCATCGAACATGACTCACCAACCCACCGCAGTAGCTCCATCATCCACACCTACAAACCACCCATCATCTCACACCGCTCAATTACCACAATACCACACCCACTCCGCCTCTCCAGCCCCAACTCCATCCCACCCGCAGCACTACAGCCAACAATTAGCCAGCTATGCCCAACCTCAACCTAACAACATCGCACCCAGCCAATCCTCATCCCATCTCGACCACTACTCCACCTCCCAGAACCGCTACCAACAGCCCTCCTCAAACTATCGTACCACCACCAACAACGCCATGTCTGGCTACAACGCCCCACGAACTGTAGAAGTCTACCGTCTCCCCGACTCCGCCAACGCCGCCATCCCGCAAGACATCCGCGAACAGTTCCAGCGCGATGAGGACGGCCACGTGCTCTTCTTCACCACGCCGCCCGTGGACGCCCTGCCACCTGTAGGAGAGGGCACCGTCATTGGCCACACAGCGAAACACCTCGCCAACAAGCTGCGCCGGAAGATGGCGCTCAAGGAGAAGCGCGTAGCGGAAGGTCTCCCTTCAGACGAAGAAGCGCCTGCGTCTAAGAAGGTGAAGGTAGAGCAGGAAGAGCCCTCACAGCAGCGGGTGGAAGATCTGAGGGACAGGGGCTTGAGAATGCTGATCGAGCAGATGAACCAAGGCACGGAGGCGATCTACAGGAGTGTCTATGGCGGTACGTGGGAGGAAGGCATGGCGTACGAGCACGGACGATTGAAGGTTGCGCAAGCGGAGGCGGTGCAGAGGCAGGCGGAGCTGGAGGTTAGTGAGCGGAAGAGGAGGGAGAGGGAGAAGGTCGATATGTATGGCACGGGGGTCTATCTGGATGATTATGATCCGCGGTACTAGTAGGAGACTCCTTGCTACGATGAGGTCGATGTCCGGTAAGGTTGTCATAGCTGTGCTCTGCATAGCTCGAGCTTTTCGTGCTCGCGCTGGCTTGCTTGTTGGGGGCTGCGAACGGCAGTGGGGTGGGTTTCGCAAGGATTGTGTATGCTGGTCTGTCAGAGGTCCATCACCGGCAGTAAGCATGGCTAGAGAGGTGCGCATAAGATGCTTGATCATTCTAACACCACTGAGAATTGCCTTAGCTATGCTTAGATAGATATCTGAAACAAAGAAATCTAGTCATCAATCATGTTGCAAAGAGCAATTACAATCAAATGAAAACACGCAAACACGCAAACAAGTGTTTACCGGAAGTAGGCAGATTACCATAATCAACACCCCCCCCTAATCCAATACTTCTGCCGAGTCATCCGCGCAAACGCCTCTATGATCAAGGCGGAATTGCTTGCTATCGTTTTCAGTCCATCGATGGCTGCTCGAACTTCTTGGTCCTATATCTAGAAGCGGTCTGCAACATCAGGTATCCTCGACAGAGTTTGACATAGGTGTCACAGCTCTGCATCACGTTGACTCGGGGTAGTCTGGTTCCAACTTGCCGCAGTCTGGTGTGCTGCATAAACGCGAGCGCACCACTCGCAATATCCAGGCCGAAATCACTGTCAAGGACTGTCAAATCTGGGTATCCGCTAGATGTGAGTGAGATTCCAACCTGTACACATAGAGAATTACCCAACGTTATTGCGTTAAAGCGTGTTTTCGTCAGAGTTCCTACCCAACACATCAGAGTTGCCCACCACATACAAGAATTGCCCCCAATGCAAAGCTCCAGATAAAGACACGCTGCTAAGATTACTCGTAGGCGGTACTTGAGGCTCTCCGGTCTCTTCGCCTCACGGTACGCTGCAATGTACTCAGCATCACTTAGGAGTGTGAGGAGTTCTGGGGATCGAGCTGTGCCGGCGACAGGAGAATTGGGTGTCGGATCGAGGGATTTTACCCAGAAGATCTTGTCCACGGCGGCCTCTGTTCTCGGTTGGATGGCCTGGAACAAAGTCCAAAACTTCACGTCGAAGTGTCTCGTCCTCGGTACGATTCTCTCCATGAAGTTGTTCAGCCGGGAGAAAAAGCCTTTCCAGGACTGAGAGGAGATTAGGGCTGATCTTTGGTCATGGAGAGCAATACTCACCTTGTAACATGCAGACAAGCTTATCTCGTACGCCATGCTCAAGGCGAAGATTTCCATGCCGGCCCCTGAGTTGCAGAATCTCTGTCGTTCTGCTCGCATTGGGGTCTCCATGACCGCCCGGTACTTATCAAGACTGCTCCGTACTTTTGGGCTGGAGCACACAGCAAGCTTTGCAGCAAAGGCGGCGTGTACCTTTGTTTTCTCGCCATACCCAGCAGCAACGTAGAAACTCTTCTACTGTCGGAGTGCGTCCAAGGCGTGGTTGTACGATATCCATGTCGTTGGCAGCGAGTTCTGGCACGACTGCACACTTGTCCCTGAACACCTCAACCCGTGGACTGTTCTTTCTGGGTCGTTGTCAAGTTTGCTGTGAGGTCGACTCGAATACTGAGAGGCATAACTGTGAGGTCGTAAATGTTAATAACCCACCAGAAGTCTCAATCCATTGAGAGCGTGTCGTTGTCGTCCATCAGCTTAACCAAGGCAGCCTTACGGTGTTGTCCAGCAAGTAGCTCCATCGGCGGCAATACAGACCAGTCCAGTACTTGATCATTAGGGTTGGTCAAATGATCTCTTGAAACTGTCTCGCCATTCTTTGAGTGCTTTCAGGAAGGCATCGGGGTCGAATTCCATCTCCTCCCAAGCTATTGCCAGAGCGATAATATCACAGGCCTTCTTGCCCAACGACACAGAGTAGTTCTCAAACTTCTCCGCCGTTAGCGAGGGTTGTCATCACGTGGACTAGTCTGTCTGAGTGTAGTACCTATATAGATATATCCCACTCCTCGACTGCCGCTCCCCTGGTGCTGATAGGGGTCACTTCTCAGGGCCTCATCTAGATCACCAACAAGACGGCGCCATACCGATATTTAGTATATATGCGCTTCGATAGCCAACAGTTGTCAGAATGCAACGTTCCAGATTCTTTGCGGTTTTAAAGATTGGCAACTGAATGATCGGAGTGAGATGGATGGAAATTAGCAATTGGATTTCGCAGTCTTTCAATCAGCACTTCTTGGGCTTTGTACAAGCTATTAAGTGAGTTCGTCTTTTCGGTCATGTCCATCGTGCCTCGATGGCCTGTCGGAATGAGTGAAATCCCATGGCATTCCGGCATGCTAGGCACGAGCTTCGAATTCTCGGCAACTTTCTAGTCTTGATATGCAGTCGCCGAGACCTTTTCATGAGCTCTAGTCGAGGCTTTCAATCGGGGCGGGGACGTCGATGGTTGAGCCCAAATCGACTCTTTTAGTTCGCAGGCCGACGGCGTCTCCATATCTGGTGGCGGCATGTATGGCATCGCCACTGGCGGTCCAGGTGCGGTATTCCATCGGGCCTCGAACTCCGTACCGTTAAGGCACGCCGGCAAGATTACATATTTCCCCTAGAATGAGATTCCCACTCTTTGATGGGGTCGCCGGCCTGCGGCATCGCCAGCCAGCTGGCGATTTGGAGCAAGAGAGAGACACAAATGTAGGTCCACATCATCGTGATTGAGGAAGAATTGCTGGAGAAGATGACGTTTCAACGTGATTGCTGATCTGGTAGGTTGGTAATGATGATAACGATCAACGTAGTTACTGAGCTGGAAAGACGTCTGCGCATCGATCAAGTCTTCTGTAGAGCATGCCCATGTCTTTCATCGGAATTTTCAGCATGTCCAGCAATCGTCGGAGTCTTGCCACAATTGCGACATGTACATTGTGCTTGTAAAGACTGATTAGCAGGTGAGATAAAAAATATCACTGAATTCGCTAATTTATCTCGCCAGCGCCCAGTCTGAACATTTCTAGGAGAGGGTGCCACTCTTGGTACCTCAGAAAGATGGCAATTCCGTGACTAGCTTCTTCGCTACTCAATAGGTTCTTCGCCCCCAAGGATTCTACTACGATGAATCCAGAACCGACTTGGCTCGGATCCTGCAATCGTCTGATGCTGCACGTTTTGTCCAGTCTGCGACAACGGCTCGTCGAATGCTTCAACAGTATCCTAGGCATAGTTTTCTTGGCTCCTTTCAATTGTAATGCCGGAATCTGAAACACGCTATCTTGTCTAAGTGGTGTTGCCTCGTCCGATCGCACAGAGGGGTTGCTGTCAAGTACGACCACAGGCGTAAATGTACAAGGCCGACTAAGCAAGGCGCACGGCTCGCAGACTTCGTTTCTCTCTTGACTCTTCTGTATCGTCTTCTTCCAAGTCCAGCTCGAAGTGCGTGGTGATCATGTTGCGTCGTTCTATCATGCCATGGAGTTGCCTCGAATCCTGGTATCGAGGTTGGTAGGTCTGCAGATTCCCAAGACCCTGGCCGCAGTGAGATCTTCTTCCTCTTTGGTCTGTGTTGATCTAGCGGATTCTTTTAGGACTCGGCTCCCGCTATCATCCCTCCACTGTCTCATTGATTCGTTCAGAGGGAGCTTCCGAGTGATATCGCCTGATTCGCATCAGCGGCCGGTTGGTGTTCGGCTGGGTCAATACGCTGCGTCGAGATGGACAGGCAGAAAGTTCGAGGCTGGCAAGTAAGGAGGAGGTCGACATAGAGAATTGAGAATGCTGCTAGACGCTTGGTATGCACTCGCATGAGCTTTAGCAGCCCATTTTGAAGTTCTTCTTGCCTCCGTTGTTATTTCTTCGACCCGGCGGCGTTGGCTGCACGAAGGACGTGTCGTCGGTGGCCGGTGTTCGAGAAGGGGCGACCTATCTGCTGGCGTCGAGGCCGGGCAGCTGTGGCAAGGCTGAGCGGAAGATGGAGATTGTTCGTGCTGGCATCGCTCACTTACTGGCCTCAAAGCCCGGCAGCTGTAATAAAGATGAGCGTGCGATGGAAGCAGCGACAGAATCCTCGGTTGCCTTGACAATTAAGGCTACACTTCCAGCAGCTATACGGCCGTGTTGCTTACGGGTCGCAGTCCCAGGGTCAGAAGATCCCATGTTATTCGCGAGGAAGATATCGATTCGAGCTCGAGCGAAAGAAGACATAGGCTACACAGCCGGCGGATTCGTCAACCCTACGACAGGAGATTTCTCCAGGTTTGGCCCCCTCGGACGCAGTTCAAGGTAGGATATAGCAGCTGCAAGTCCGGTTAGATGGTATGTAGCCGGTTTATGTCAGTTGCTGCTTGAGTCAAATTCACTCCTCCCCTTTTGTCACCTATTCGGGTCACCGATATGCTAGGGTCCTTTGGTTTGGCCCATCCGGTATCACTGGGCTTTTCAAAATCACTGTGCTTTTCTTTCACCAAATGAGGCTTCTGGGGAGGGCGCTGGAAAAGTCGTTTAAGAAGTGGTACCAGAAAGGCCAAGGAGCTTTGAGCTCCTGAGAGTGTATGAGATGGTGTCTGGTAATATTATAGTATAGTGATCTTCACTAGGGTTTTCTCCTTGGCCGCTTCTGACGTTCAAAATACCATTGCTGCGCACACTTTCGCCGGTACCTTGGAATACTAACAGCAGTGGAAGTGCATCCAATAACCTCACGAGCTTGTTTGTACTTATCTGCAGCAGTGTAGGCGTCTTCTCGGAATTCTCTATGGTAGAATCCGACATCCGCTGGTGCCGGAGTGCAATTCATATGTTTCTTTCACTCACGTTGTATGTGAGTACATGAGATCTCGAAGTCGTTTTAACAAATTTGAAAGACTTACTCTCCACAAGGCTAGCAGGTGAATTTTCGGGATCGTCTGTGGTATGACTTGCGCCAGCTTGTCTAGCGATGGCTTCTTGATGAAATTTTCCTTCTCAACCTGCTTCTGCTTTGCTGCCCGCTTGCGAGCCTTCGGATTCTTAGAACTGTGGGGCTTCCCATTGTCTCTAGGAACCTATATTTACTTGATTAGTGTTCGAACTATAGGGTCAGTTGAAACGATAATTATATTGTCCACTCTGGGATGCAGCGCCTTATACGTCGCTTTCTTTTCTCTTGTAAACCTCTGTGCCTTAGGCATGGTCGCCGAATACACAGATTGCTTGCTTGATTAGTCAAATAATTGACAACAACACCTGTCAAACTCGGTCAGCTTTGTAAAGGCTCCGAGCGATGCGAGGCGGAAGATCTTTAGCAAGCCAGTCCGCTCATCGCCATTCAGACCTGAATGTAGGACTTGAGCCTCCGTGCAATGCATCGTCCGCCCTTGAACGGTCAGTTGTGGCAGTGAATTCATCGGGACCCTGTGAGGAGCTTTGCACTCTGACCCTCGCCAGAATGGATGGCTTTCACACGATGCGTGTAGCCGATATCTAAAGCATGGGTCTCAGCACGGTATCCGTGTGAGTCCGGCCATTTGTCTTTGATTAGCTTTGCGAGACTGTTGTTCAGCGCAGATCGAACGAGTGAGTCTTGTCTCGCTTGTGGTAGCGAGGCTAGCCAAGTATCAACGTTTGGATAGTACTCGCGCCATTGTCGTGTAACAAGAAGGCTTTGTATCAACAGCTCAGGAAGCGTTCGTGTCGTGACTTCTTGACGCTCTGGTCTCGACAGCACGTCCATATAGTCTCTTATCCAACAGTGTAGCTTCAAGAGCGCTCGATACTGGATTTCTCGAAGTGATTTGATGATCTTGTCTACATGATACCAGTAAAGGCACACATCAGTTCGAATTGCATGCTGAAGAGTGGAATGCAGGCATATTTTGATCCAACCTCCTTAGTTGTTGTTCGTGCTGTGATGGTGGTCGTGCATCGACATTTCAGATTGGATCTTCTGCATAACGCTTGACTTACACAACCATGTAAAGTTTTCGACAACTTTAAGAACCCCGTGCTCCATCCAATGTTGCGTCGATGCGGGGAAAAGAAGTCGTCGCCTCAAATCCTTGAGATTGGGAAGATTGAAACGCCAGAAGTCATCTCTTCGATAGAGATAGTCGCTGAGGGGTTGTCTGGGCTGCGGAGGACATGTTCGAGCGTGAAATCGGATTGCATCGTCGCCTAGCTTGCTGTCCAAGAAATGCACAGGGTCTTCAAAGGCATGCTGAAGTGCTTGGTCTACAGTCAACGGTCGGTCGGTCTTGAGGCCCAGGAGATCTGCGAGCCGGTTCATAAGTATACTAATTTTTCCAGCCACAAGAAATCTCGATGTCGACATGTTCTTGGAATCAGAGTTATCTTTGAGTTTGCTCAGAGACTTGACGATTGGCAAAGTCAAATAATGCATGACGTTTCTCAAGAATCCGGCAGCTGAAGAGAGCCTGGTTTAGTATGTATGATCCTCATAGGAAGACTGTGACTGAGTCCGGTCTTACCGTCTCGCCAGATGGCTTTAATTACCAATGGTCTCTGGATAGCATTGCGAGACTGGTGTCCAGCGCAGGTCGGACATACCACCAACCGTAAGCGGCTTTTTTGCATTCTTCAATTCTGTCCTCACTTGGTGCTGGCAATCCGAAAGGAGATCATTCTTTTCCGGCGGGTTACAGACTCTGAGCCAACTGGGATCTGAGGTTGATCAGATACACTCCGGGTCTGTACTGAGCAGTAGGTGTTATAGACTTTGTAGAGATCTTTGCGCATGCACTATCGAGATTGACATATCTGTACTATATAATATAGGGCCGATGGGCTCAGCTAGAAGAACGCTGAGAGACTCATAAGCCTGGTGTAGCTATTGACGTATGCTAAACCATAACTACCGTTACGATCAGCATCGTCTGTTGGAACCAAGATTCCGTGGACCGCAGAAGGTCCTGGTCGTGGATAACCGTGATCATTCTCCCAAAGTGCGTTCACAACAGAGACCACCCCTGCGTTGTTTCTGGTGATCTTGCCGCACGGCTAAACTCGAGCAGCCAGCCGAAGGATTGCAGCATTGACCCTATTCGGAAGACAAAATAGGTCGACAAGACTGTCCCTGTTCAGCTTTGCGAAGAGAAAGGTATCTTTAATGCAAGAGACATCTCCCGACCCCTTCTGAAAAGGATAACACTCGATATCTGCGACTGTGACCCTCTAGATGCTGGTCGAAGCAATTGATCTTCGATCATTTCTAGATGGCGAGAACTCCTAACGCATCCATGCTAATGAAGGCTATAAGGCCAGAAGGCTACAAGGAGGTCGTAAAAATGTGGTGGGTAGGACTGAGAATAAAGTTGAGGCTAGTGACTATATGTGAAAAGTATGGTGACGAAACCCAGTGTATTTTCCTATATACTAATCAATGGGCAAGTAGCTCAGTTGTGGGTGCCGAGATGTCTCGCCCACGCATCAAGTATCGACTTTTTAATCTGAGACGCCTCATCGATCAGAATAACTCGAACGAACATACCTCGACAAGCTCTTGAGCTCGCTGCAGAGACCGTGATTGACAAACATCGAGCCACATCGAAACAGATATTCCGATCTTCGAGTTATTGCGATTCGAAAATCTTGAAATATTCGAGAAGAATACCAACTGTGATCTCTGGCTCTCAGCTCTCTATTAGCTTGTGTGCAATACTGAGTTGCTTGAGAAGCCTATACTCCGAGACTTCGCCAATGTTGATGGAAGGCCATTTATAATTGTATAAAGCTACAACCTGCAAGCGACGCTTGATATGCGTTGTTAACGAGAATAGATTTAGCTTCGTGCTTGTCAGCTGCTCGTCGACATAGGCGATTAGACACGCACGCTCTATCTCGGTAAGGTTTTGACAAATTGATTAGAAGTGCTTCGAAGAGCTGTCTCGCTCGCAGGTTGTCGAGATAGCTATTATTTTTTCGAGACCAATGTCGAATTGATTGTATATCGCTTCGAAGGTATCGGGTAGCAAACAATGAATGCCTCTTATTATTCGCTACAAGTTTCTTGACAAAACGCAAAATAGTGACATCGATCGACTTGTTGCTATGTCCAATGAGTTTACAAAGAACACCTTTCTTCAAAAAGACGCACGTGAAGAGCACAATTCTCTTCAACTTTCCCGTACCTGGAGGACCCTGCGTGATAGTAAGACGGTTCGAGAGCGACACTCAAGGCCCAAGACCCACGGATCTTCGATCGACAAGTAAGTGACTTGACGGATGACATCAGCCTGCAGAGGATTGCATCCTCCTGAGTTCCATGCCGAGCACCAAATGACGGATTTATGCGACCAGCCCAAGGTCTGGCAGTTGGCATCGACAACGTTCCCTCCTGGCTTTTACCAACTCATCCACATGGCAGTGCTGGCGACATATGCGACCAGTAGAATGTTTGGTAGTTGGTAAGATTGTCTCCTGGCTTGTATTGGCTTATCCAAAACAGCAGTGCACGTATCCGATTCTGCGAAGACAACAGCGAGATCCGTGCGACTCATGTCACACAGCATACCGTTGGCGATTTCATTTTTTAGGATGTCCACAAACTCAAAGATCCAATGTAATTGCTCGGCGTGTTGATGGTTATGAGTCCTATTGGAATATTCATGGGTCTAGTCTGTCCTTAGTTGACTTCGTCAACCCTGCCTCTATAAGGTAGATATGGGACAGCCTTTTTGATTGGGTATCGGGCGTCAGTCGTTGGTTGACGTAAACCAGCATTGGAACGCTCCGTCACTTATACTCGGGCGCTGTCCACTTGGCGCAGTCTGATCAGGGGCCTGCATGTATTGACCGTTGTAGCAAATTTCCCATCATGAGAATACTACATCTACATCGCGTAGATTGTAGCTCCTGAGCACATTCTTGATAAGATTTTGCGAATTTTCCCACTGGAACAGGGTTCACATCCCAATTGACCAGGATGGACAGTACCGTGGACAGTGGTCCAATGCCGTCCCAATGCTGACGGCCCATACCTCGGACTCCAACAGATTACCACTGATCTCGAAGATGTGCGGATTGTGCGATGATGGAAAGTATTTGTGATCGTACAGTGTCCCAAGCCGCTACAATTGAATGGGCTTCTTCGACCATGTCCATGACTTGTTGTCGAAGGAGCTGACCCGCCATTTGCTGGGGTATTGCGTTCCTTGGTATCCAGGGGTATTATCCTAGATTATTTGCTTCTATAATATATTCAATATATCTAGAGAAAATTTACAGGATACAAAAATTCTAGAAATCAACGGCTACTAGACTGATTACCAAGCCGCGGCATAGTGGTAATGTGAGGATTGTGGAGTAAACTGACCCAGAGATATCGGCACGGTGATTGCGAATAGCGCAGGCCAAGATAGACTAGATGAAGGTAGCGGGTGTTCTATGATAGTGAGTAAAGGATCGTAGTAACTCATGTTGAGCAGAATAGAAGGGTTGCGAGGGTAAGATGGTGAATGATGATAGCTGTGCTTATGTATAGTATAATGCTAGTTTTATGCGTTATGTCGCACGAGATTCCTCGAGGGTCGGAGGTGAAAGACCAAAGTATAAATTAGAGAAGATGGTGGATCCTGAAGGATTTTGAGGTAGTCGTGTCTGGGTGGGACGAGGGCCTCAAGTAGGCAGCTTCGCCGCCAAGGATTGGACAATAAAGCTTCACCATGTGAGGGAAGGGCAACATTCACGAAGTGAAGTGGCAACGTCAGATTCTCACTTGTTAAAGTGTGATTTTGAAGAAGTGAGTGTGGGTCTAAAAGTGAGTAACAAGATGAATAGACCTCACTCCTTTCAACTAGCGGGGCTGGGTGATACCCTTTCTCTCAACAAGTAAGAACAATCCCTGGGGGCAACATCTTCCGTCTTGTACAACGGGTAGACCCTATTGGCTTTTGCACATCAGAATTGTATTTTCTGAACAGCTCAACCATGGTCCACCCTCTCTGCGAGCTCAGGCCACAACTGCGGTAATGGAGAGAGATATTGCGCAGACTCCTGAATTGCGCGACCTTGAGACCGGACTTTGGTTCAGCTAGCCAAATAGAGATCGACAGCTCTCGTGTTACGGCCCTAAGTAATGAGTAGGCTCCGATACCGAGGTGCAATGTAAACAGATCTGTCCTCGAACAGATCGTTGAGCAAGAGTGTTCGAGCGAGTGATCTCAGTAAGACTTTCGGTACTCTTTTGAATACCCCAGTACTAGATAATTCGGATGACGGGCTGCGTCGAATTTGGGACCCGTGAGTGTAGATAGATCGGCAACATGAGCTCTCTTCTATGGTTGGTCGAAGGATCTCTCGATTTCGGCCCAAGAATCAATGACCTACATACCTCGCTGGGTCGTTGTACAACCACGGTCGAGGCACAAACTGCTAGAAGGGGCTTCCTGCAGACCGTGCTCGGTTATGTGCGCTCTCTCATAGCCTCTGCTGCTTTCGGAGCACTTGCGAGTGCCCAGTCGTTGCTAAGGTACCAGGGGTCTCTCTGCCCACTTGAGCCTTTCATGTGCTGCCTCGGTGCTACCGCCGTGGTTCGTTCATAGCTACCTTGCTCCCTTCTCAGTCAGATCCAGAAACTCCTGGCACCAACTCCACGGTCTAGGCCATGAGAGCATCTGCCTGACATGAAGTGCCATCGTCTGATGAAAGCCTAGCAATACTACGTTATATGTGAAGAGCAGCAACTCCGAAGGGTGAAGAGTGGAATGTACACGCGTGCTTATAGAACGACAAGTCCGCTGGCCGAGACCTGAGGGAAGCGAAGTACGAAGCTCGAACTAGCGGGACGTGGTTGGCCTTGGGAATGTAGTTTCTGCAATCTCAATAAAGCAAAACGGAATCAATTTTGAGTTGAGGGTATCATCTAGATGTACATAACACGAGGAGCTACTAGAGGTTTCTACGAGTAAGCGTCAGCCGATGAAGAAAAGGAGAACCCTGCTTCTAGGAGCCTACATCTTCTCTTCATGTGCTCGGCATCATTTTCTCTATTACTCTCCCTCGCATCTTCGAGCATGGTATCAATACCTCGCTCTTTGAGTGCTTTCTAAGTCGTGTAAGATGAAGAAATGCGTTGCTTCCCCAGGATTGGCACTCACAGTCAAGCAGACTTGGTAGTTTTTGAACAAGTGGGCACAGTCGTCTGCCGTAGAGTCACCACGTAGGTACTCTTATCAATAAGTAAGGATTCACACATAGGAGATTGGAAATTGGTACTTTCACTGTACCACTTCAGGAAACAAGAGTCGTAACGTCTGTGGCTTTCATTAGGATGGTTGGCTGCGGCAAGGAGATCCACAGCATACTCTTTGACTTCGTGACACTCTGGCGCAAGTGACGACGACATGATGGCATCAATAACAACTTTCAGAGTTTCAAGGCAAGAAGTAGAGGCTCGGGAGTCGGGACGCTTACTTTAAGCCAAGCGCCAAGCCAAGGATTGCACTAGTGTAATGAAGCTTATCTGGAAACCTTAAAATTCGCCCTCACCTCGAATTTGGGCATGGATCTTAAGTAGAGACTGTGACTATTAACATCTTCTGAAACCAGCTGCGTAGTAAGAAACTCGCCGAGGCTGAACCTGAAGTACATCTGAGTTCAAGCTCCCTATTCGAGCAAAGCTATCCGACAGCACAAGCAAGAGGATTACTGCCGCATCCTCAAGGCTACGGAGCATTGCTTTCAGAAAGATTGTGGGTTTCGCACGGAACGCACATCAATGGCTGACAATGGCAAACGATGGTACCTTCAAGTCTATGAAGGATGAAGTCTCGTCTGCGCTCGTCGATATAACACGAGCCACTGGGAAGATTGCGGCCGAAGACTTAGCCTTTCAGCGATCCATAAATCCTGCTGTCGCGCCACAGCTAGCGAAGCAGAATAAGAGACTCCTTCATATCATACGTGATCTGACCAAGAATGCGACTGCAGGCACTGACATTCAACCTCCACAACTGTCTGACGCAGACGCAGTCGAGGAGAGGTGGCAGGGGCTTGTCGATGTGTTCGATAGCCTACTAGAAAAAGCAGATGCTTGTCTGGATGAATATACGGGAGTCATCAAAAAGTCCAATGTGTCACAAGAAGCAGCGTCCACGAACCACGCATCCTCTTCAAGGAAACCTTATACGGCCAAGAGCTTTCATTCACAGACCATACCCAAGCCCCAGTTGCTCTTTGAAAGGGTGCCCAAGAACGACCAAGAAACGCCCTTCAAGCCATTACTTCGTTCAAAACCACACTGTATAGAATCACTAGATCACAGCATTCATCTGGAAGCTGTTGAGAATGACCGCGAACAGTATGACACTCAATTTTACTTATCTCCCCAGAATTTTCACCCTCCCATCAAAGAATTAATTGACACCCATATTAGATATGGTCATCCATATAGTGCTGAGATCAAGGCCTCGAGCTACCCCGACTTTGTCTATCAGAGCTCCCCACCTATACCCTTCCTACCCCTCCAATCCACAGCGGCAACGTTTGTGGATACTCTGGATGGAGTGAATCTGATGCTACAAGAGCTGAAAGCTGCCAAAGAAATAGCCGTAGATCTTGAGCACCACGACACTCACTCCTACATTGGTCTTACTTCTTTGATGCAAATAAGTACAAGGGACAAAGACTGGATAGTCGATACCCTTAAGCCATGGAGAGAAGAACTGCAGGTCCTAAACGAGGTCTTCGCAGACCCTACAATCCTGAAAGTGCGTACAATCAGGAACTGGGATTCCAAGTCAAAACTAATCTTTATAAAGGTCTTCCACGGTGCCTTCATGGATATGGTCTGGCTTCAAAGAGACTTAGGCTTATATGTTGTGGGCCTGTTCGATACATTCCACGCCTCGAGAGCATTGGAGTATCCGAAGAATAGCCTTGCAGCGTTATTACAACGCCACGCTAATTTTGACGCGGCAAAAAAGTACCAAATGGCCGATTGGCGTTTACGGTTTGCTATGCACCATCTTTATTGAAATGCTTACTGACGGAAGTTTCGCAGGCCGCTGCCTAAGGAGATGTTCAACTACGCCCGCTCTGATACCCACTTCCTTCTCTATGTGTATGACATCCTGCGGAACGAGCTCCTGGAGAAATCTGATGCTTCAAGTCCAGACAGCAATCTGATCAACCAGGTTCTTGTCAAATCCAAAGGAGAGACTCTTCAACGGTATGAAAGACCATTCTATGACGCCCAAAGGGGCATGGGCTCGGGCGGTTGGTTTAACCTGCTGAAGTGGACTCCCGCTCTGTTCAGCCGAGAACAATTTGCGGTCTTCCGAGCAGTACACCAATGGAGAGACGTTGTTGCCCGCAACGAGGATGAGAGTGTCAACGTGATTATATCAAAGCCTGCGATATTCAACGTGGCTCGTGAGATGCCGACTGACATGGCCGCACTATATGGCTGCTCACATCCGATATCTCCACCTGTACGCGCTAGGGCAGCGGAGCTACTCGAGCTCGTAAGAAAAGCCAGAGCGGACGGAGCTACGGGTCCAGATCTTAGAGAGACAATGCAAGCTATCGATCCTTACCACCAGACGGCTGGAAAGGCTGCGGTCCCAACTGCACAAACCTCTCTCGTTGTCGCAGAACGATTACTCCCGCCAGCACTAGTATCACATGATAATATGCCGTCAAGAACTGTCAGCTCTTTATTCTGGGGGCCCACTATCCAAGGTCATTCTTCACAACGCCACCTTGCACAAGCCCAAAAGCCTTCGGAGAGTCTTCGTTTGGCGCTGCCTTTGCCGCAGCTCACTGCGGAAGTTTACGCGAACCAAGATACTGGATTCAATACTGCTCCCAATCATGGACAAGTGGATCCTGGTGCACGCGCTGAACATGCATACGTTAGGGACAGGAAGCCACAGGAACAGGATGTATTCATTGTCAAGAACGGTGGTGGGCCAAAGAAACGTAAAGCAAGTCCAATGGACGAGCCTCCTGAACCAGTATCGCCGAATGGTATTACAGCTATCGAGGTTAATGGTCATCAAGTCGGACACGAAGAGATGGAGATCTCTCTCAATGGTACAAGCGAGGAGCAAGCGGCTCAAGAAAAAGCGAAGCGCAAGGCCGAGCGTAAAGCGCAGAAAAAGGCTGAGAAGCAACTTCGCAAGTTTGAAGAGCAGCAACGAGTGAACGGACACACCAAAGGCGAAGTCGAGGTGGATGACGAGCCATTCGATTACGAAAACGCGCCATCAGTCTTGCATGCCAAGAAGGGCGAAAACGCCGCAGCAGGATCGCAAAAGGTCTTCGACCCCTACTCCAAGTCCCTCAATGCACCAAAAGGCATGCGGAGAGCACAGAAGCCGACGGCGGGCAAAAGTTCTACATTCAGAAGCTAACGTCAGATTTCTGGTGAAGATCCCTTTGCTTTCGCGATCCGTAAGGGCATGTTCTACCATGGCTATATCAGCTTGACTGCGACATCGAATGCGATGGGTCAAGCAAGAACCAGCTTTATTTAGCACGGTCGAAATCACAGCAGGCCGAAGCGGAGGCAAGAGTGGGGATGAAGCGCCCCGTTTTCTGTCGTCATTGCCAGGCTTGCCACGACTGGGGAAGGGTGCAGATTGAGGGTGATCGTCCCACACCGATAGCCGTCAAAGGGCGATTAATCTCTGAGACTGGCTTGTAAAGAGCCTACAGAGGAGCACTTGAGGCTTCAGGGACTTGGGCCTGCATGTCAGCTTCAGAGAGCTTCTGTTCATATTTTATGCTTGTACAAAGAACATGCATCATTAGTCTGGTTAGCCAGCGCTTTCCGAGTCACGTCCGCTATGAGAATCAGACCGTTTCGAAGAGGTGATGACCTCAATTCGCAGTTCAAATGTGCAGTAGTCCGAGACGACAACTTTGGTTCCAAGACGGGCTAATCAGTAACGTCCTCGAGAGTACCCGTCTAAACGGTCGAGTAAGCCTTCGGTTGATGCTTAGGCCGGTCTCTCTGGCTCGCACTGAACAGGTTAGGATGTTCATGTGCCAGTCAGCAACTGAGAGAAGGAACAAAGTAATTCAACGTCTACAACACGTTTGGCAGATTGCATCGAGCGCGGAACTTCATGTTGAACTTCGCCCAAACGGTTGCAACCCTGGATACCCGGCCAGAGTGCAACAGTCCATCAAGCCGAACCGTCAAATTGTCAATTAGACCATAGCCTTTGCCTGGGAGGCAAGATCGAAACTTGGTAGCCTGGATGTCCTACTTTAGTAATAAAAGTCGTGCATGTGATCGATCAAATTTGTTACTTCGGGCTTTGGCTCGCCCTTGCATTCCCCCTAGTGTACCTGTTCTCGGGACGAACCCTCTGTTCCTGAGCGGTCGCCGGTTTCGCCGGAAGGAAAATATGGCCACAACATCCTTGTTACTGAGGTATGGACAGAAGGCACTCGTCTGCCCATCGACTCCATATGGCTCTCTCTCACTACTTTGCTCGTATCCATCGATAATCATTGCGGTGACATCATCTGCGGCGCATGCGCGCGATCGATCCGATCTATTTTTTGATAGTAATAGCGCCGAAGCCGAATTAGGATCATTCCCCCTCGCGTCGCCAAGCGAGCTTCTTATCGAGCCTCCCTGCTGCTCTCCGCAGTCCGCTGCCCCCACTTGCTCGCTGGCGATCTCTGCTAGAAGTACCTTAGGCCGATGACCAACCTTAGGCAAGGTACCTGTCCACAATTCACAGTAGACGCCCTTCGGCACCCGGCATCTTTGGCTCAACCTGCCGTGGATGACAAGGCTCGCCAGCGAGCATTGTCGCATTCCCGCCATACACACCGTCAGACTGACGATTTGTCACTCTCCACGAGCTCGAGCAACGCTGCGCTGGATCGGCTGGTACCGGCAGGCAAGACATTGGTCGTCAGCGAAAAGTACACAAGAATACCGGTACCCTCCATCGCCGATGTCCCCAGCGTCAGATCAATGAGGCGCGCCTTGATTGGCACCTACCGTCAAGAGCAAGAGAGTCGACATCCATCATCTTCCTTGTAACGGTGTGCAAGCCTTGCGCCTTCCGCGGTCAATCTGCGGTCCCATAGGCAATGTCCGTAGCGACGATGATGCCTTCCGCATCCAGAATATCGAGGACTTCGACTTCCTCCTCGTCCTCCTTCGTTCCTATCTCCCGGCAAAACACTATTTCTTCCTCTCACGATGGCCGTTCCGCAAGGCAGTCCAAGAGGTACTCGACCGCTTTGTATCTTTCCATGTCCGCCAAGGAGAAAGACCTTGAAATTGAAGATGATCTAGCGAGAGGTGAGCAGACTGTGCAAACATACTCCAGATCCAGGCACTGACTTCAGGTCAGCACAGAAGATTCAACGGGATTACAAGGCAAAGATCTCCAGTCAATCGAAGAAGAACTTCGTCCTGGAAAAGGACGTGCGTTATTTGGACTCGAGGATAGCGCTACTGATACAGAACCGTATGGCTTTGGAAGAGGTAATCTAGGTCGGGACAAATGGGGTCTGTCTGCGTGGCTGACCTGTGGCAGCAAAATGAAGTCGCAAGTCATCTCGAAGAAGCCTCAGATCTTCAGGAAGGCTTCTTCCCCAATGACGACCAAACACAGAAATATGGCAATCTCCTCTTTCTCCTCCAATCGGAGCCCCGCCATATCGCACATCTCTGCCGACTTGTCACAATGACTGAGATTGACTCGTTACTACAGACGGTGATGTTCACAATCTACGGCAATCAGTACGAGTCTAGGGAAGAGCATCTCTTGCTGACCATGTTCCAATCCGTCCTGACATACCAATTCGACCATACTCCTGAGTATTCGTCGCTGTTACGAGCCAATACTCCCGTGTCTCGTATGATGACTACGTACACCAGAAGAGGACCTGGTCAAAGCTACCTGAAAGTCGTCCTGCAAGCCAAGATAAACTCGCTCATTGAGCTGAAGGACGTCGATCTTGAAATCAACCCGCTCAAGGTCTACCAGAGTATGGTTGCACAAATCGAAGAAGACACAGGACAGGCGCCCGACGGTCTGCCCAAGGGCATCACCTCTGACCAGGCCGCAGAGAATGAGCAAGTACAGGCAATAATTGCTCCAAGACTCACCATGTTGATGGAAATCGCAACCTCGTTTCTGGAGACCATCATAGAAGGCCTGGACGAGACGCCTTACGGGATTCGATGGATATGTAAGCAGATCAGAAGTCTCTCAAAGCGGAAGTACCCAGATGCCCAAGACCAGACAATCTGCACCTTAATTGGAGGCTTCTTCTTCCTGCGGTTCATCAATCCAGCGATAGTGACCCCGAGATCCTACATGCTTATCGATGGCACTCCAGCGGACCACCCAAGGAGGACGCTTACATTAATAGCAAAGATGCTGCAGAACCTGGCTAACAAGCCTTCCTATGCGAAAGAGCCCTACATGGCCAAGCTCCAACCGTTCATTCATCAGAATAAAGAACGAGTAAATAAGTTCATGTTGGATCTCTGCGAAGTATCAGACTTCTACGAGAGCCTCGAAATGGATAATTACGTTGCGCTCTCGAAGAAAGATTTGGAGTTATCGATCACCCTGAACGAGGTCTACGCCACACACGCATTACTTGAGAAGCACAGCGCCGCTCTAGTCAGGGATGACAACTCTCATCTCAGCATCATCCTACAAGAGCTCGGACCTGCCCCTGCACAGCTTCCCAGAAAGGAAAACCGAGCCATCAACCTTCCTCTGTTCAGCAAATGGGAGACAGCAATCGATGACTTGACAGCTGCCCTTGACATTACCCAGGAGGAAGTGTTCTTCATGGAGGCCAAGGCGACATTCGTGCAGATCTTACGTTCCTTGCCTTCAAACACTTCCGTTACTCGGAGGCCGCTACGTTTGGATCGTATTGCCGAGGCGGCTGCAACGCTGAAGAATGACGCCGTTATGGTGCGAAAGGGCATTAGGAGTATGGAATTGCTTTCGCAACTGCAGGACCTCAATGTCATCGACAAATCCGATAACTACGCTCTGCTTCGTGATGAAGTCGAGTCCGAGCTCATCCACCTTGGAAGTTTGAAGGAGAAGGTACTTGAAGAAACAAAGAAATTGGAAGAAGTCTACCGAACGATCCGTGATCACAATGCGTATCTTGTTGGTCAGCTCGAGACATATAAAAGCTATCTACACAACGTTAGGAGCCAATCTGAGGGTAAGACAAGAAAGCAGCAGAAGCAGCAAGCTCTTGGACCATACAAATTCACGCACCAGCAGTTGGAGAAAGAGGGAGTCATTCAGAGGAGCAATGTGCCAGAGAACCGGAGAGCCAATATATTCTTCAATTTCACAAGCCCACTACCAGGGACATTCGTTATCAGCTTACACTACAAAGGTATGCTCATTCCACTTCGCTCGTTCTTTTCGTCTCTTTCTTCCCCTCTCTTCCTTCCTCCGTTACTGCAGTACTAAGATCTCGTGTGCGCAGGCCGTAATAGAGGTCTTCTGGAACTCGATCTTAAGCTCGACGATCTGCTCGAGATGCAGAAGGACAACCAAGAAGCACTTGATCTTGAGTACGTGCAATTCAACGTACCCAAGGTCCTGGCTCTGCTCAACAAGCGCTTTGCACGAAAGAAGGGTTGGTAATTTGGACAGCTACAGCGAGGGAACACACCCTAGCGTTCGCGCAGCATTATATCACGGATCTTGGGTACCACCTGCTTTTGGCATTCTGGCTTCATGGGCATGTTCAGGAGATACCTTCATTCGTTCTGGTGGGGAGGTGCTTGGAGTTTGTGCTGCGGCGACAGGTTTAGGGGCTTTATCGTCATCTACGGAGACGGTCATATAATCATTCTACCGTCGACCAGCGGTCTGGGTCGTTCGGATTATGCAGATTCTGCTCAGGAACTTATTAGGAAGGAAGGATATTCGGCCGGTGGAATTCATATGGTAGGCTCGGGATGTTCGATGAGTTATTTGAGTGGATGTAAGGTAAGGTCGAATCTCGAGGCTACGAGCATACTCTGCGCTCGAGCATCTCGGTCGGCTACTTTTTCTTGTTTGCGCGTCCAGGGGCCGCGTTGCAGATGTTGACGACCATTCTCCGTCCAGCATTGTTATCATTATCCTATTACCATTCTACGCTTCCGAGTTTCGTCAGTATAGTTGCCTTCCACATTACCGATGGCATTGTCGCTGTCGGCAGCATCGGTGGGATCATGAAGATCCTGACCTAGCAAATTTCATGAAGTGCAGTAATCCACCTTTTGCTGACTGGCTCTGTTGGCGTCGCATTTCTTTCTGTCTGTTTCATATGCGCAGCACGCGCATCTCATCATAGCGCAATATATATGGCACATTGCACCGCTCAGACCTGCCGCTGCCCCAGAAGCTACAGCACCTATCCACAAGTAGCAGACTCACTCCAGCTCTGACACTTGTGCTTTTAAGGTACCTCAAGTCATCGGCTTACTTTTCTCGTGCGGCTCGACAATATGACTGCGATGTACTTTCGCCAACTGCTAGCTACTTTACTCTGTGTCAGTCACCTGTCGTTTTCGATCGCCTCCAACGCTCCTTACGCCTCCGCTATAACGGCCCTCTCAGAAATCAACAACCGCAAAGCAGCGATCGCAACCCCTCCAGCACTGGAACAGAACTCGACTCAGCTCCAAGGATGGGGCGACTGCCTAACCTGTGCAGCCAAATGTGGGCTCTTTTTCTGCACCTGCTCCGTTGCTTGTCTGCCTGAGATGCCTGGCCAGCCAATTTGTTTGTTATGTATGACGTTTCATTCCTCAAACCTTTCTTTAGTCCCCCATCGTATTACTCGTGGGCGATCTGTCTGATGTCCTTTCTCGTATCTAATAATAGGGATGTATAACCGCGCTCGGAGGCTCAATCGCTATAGCGAAGAATTGCAGACGCTGTATTCCCATATGTAGGAACAAGCACGTGGAGTTGACGTGGGAGACTTGTCATGCGGAGAGTATGAGGACGGGGTAAGTGGCTAGATGAAACAAGAAATGGGCAGTGCTGTGGCTAATGGTTTCGCTTAGATGCTTGGTTCCTGCCCCTGGGTATTTGAACAGGAATCTCTCGACGACCGCTATGACACCGTCGGAATCAGGTACTGCGGGGTTTAGGGGCACGAGCTAGCATCCCTCGACTGATCAATAGGGGGTGGGGAGGTGATGGGACGTTGTTCGGCGGCTCTTCTGTCCTGGAGTCATCAGTCTGACCCCGTCGCCAGGCAATCTTGCTGGACTGAGAGGGGTCAAGCGAGTCGGTATTTGTGCCAGCAGGGTACCTTCTACACAGGGCAGTTCAGGGACTCACCAAGCAATTATACCCAAAACACTGTGTTGACGAGATGAAAACGGATTGATCGCACCAATGAAGGACCATCGTCGAAGAGGCAAATTGTTGTCAGACATGGCATACCCATAATAGATTTAGAGACTCAAGAGCGCCTGTTGAAGGATTCTATGGCTATCATAAGAGGCCCCCGCGGCTCGGATGGAAGGGTTTGGCGGATCTCATCACAGTGCGCATCGCAGAAGTTGACTCGTGATAAATGGCCTGCTGGAAGTCGAATCAGAGGTGTGGGTCAAATAACAACTGAGTTTTGGTATGTAAGACGCGGCCTTCCCCTTGTCGCAATGGGTGATCTATCGTGCGGACGATTTAGGACGGCAATCATCCTTAAGAACCGGATATGCTATGCGATGTATGACTTCACTGACGCGAGCTCGAAGCCGCGAAGATCTACTTGAAGCGTCGTTTCAGGCGTTGTAGTGACGCTGTCTGCTTGGTATTGCACGAACATGATGTTAAGACGATGATATCTTAGCCAAGAGTATCCCCAAACGCGAGGCGTGAACACCACGGGACCGAAGCGTGCCGTCAAATGAACAACAGCCGGCCTACCCAGGATTGTTGGTGCCCGCGGGTATCCCTCAAGAGATGGTACTGCAAGTGTACACGTCGGCCAGCACAGACCAGTCCGTTAGCGTTTTAGGAGAGGAATTAGCCCCATACAGGCTATAACAAAATACTTTGCGTGCTTTCTTCGTCCATAGAACGGGCTATCCAAGAACAATAATGTATCAACAGCCTCGAAGAAACCTTGAAAGGACGACACATGGCCATGGGACATGGACACCATTGTTGCCCTTGTCGCAAGTCTGCATTTCGAAGTCAAGCTAGTACGCCGTAGCAGAATGGCAGAAAGATTTCGAAAAAGGCAAATAGGGCGCCGCGGAGCACTACGATTCTCCCAAAATTCCAGTACATCATATGGGTTAATCGTTCGCTGGAGCTTAACACGTCCACCATATCATCTGTCAATCGACACCTATAGAACTCCGAAGAACAGCTGGCCGCCGGCTCCTTCAATTGCCCCAGTGGCAGCTTCCAAGCCATTCCTCCAGAGCCACCTGCCAAGGAGGCTTCTGGCAGAGGAAGGCAATCAGCGACTCAAGGGCTAAGCACCAAAGTGCCTCCGTCCAGAACCCTTGCGCTGCATCCATGATTTTGTTTCCATACAGCAAAGATAAGGACTAGGGGAGGTACTCTTGTGCCACTGCTGGGTTGATCACTCCGCCCCTTGCCAGTCGGAATGCTACGATCGCCTGATGGAGCGGAGTTGTATTTGCAGCACTCAGGCGATCAGCACATAGCTCTGTCACGAGTCCGAGGCTGATGTCATTCGATGGCCGTCTGGGCATCTAAAGGACAAAGGAGGGTATGCCATAACTGATATAAGGATATGGTCAAGGCCTCCTGAGAACTGTTTAACGAGGAAGAGAGCAGGTAGCGCAGAGCGGCACCGGGCGAAGATGGTATGGTGTGCCATCGCCTGCTATGAGAGAGTTGATTCCGTTGAGAAGATATGACGGTGTACGACAGAAGCGCGGAGGCGGAAAGCGTAAGGTCTATCGATCAGTCCTGCGGCACTCCTACCGAATTTGCTCGGAAATGCAAACAACAGGCTGCAGAAGCAAGGAGAACGGTGTCAAGGAGCAGATTTCTCGACGGTTGGATGGTCGCTTCACAGAAAATCTAGCTAGCTACCATAAAGCACAAATTTTCCCCCCAGATTCTGGAATCCAGAAGAAATATATCCCAGACATACCTCCCTCCACAGGTACCAAAGCTGGGCTTGTGCAAAACAGAAGCCGTATTGCAAACCAGCGTTCGTGTTCATCTCATACCCATTAAAAAAACATGGTTTATACACATACCATCGGTCCTTTTAAAAAAACCTCGCCCACCTAGCTCAGCGTCTACTCCAGTCCCTCAGTTTCCCTCCTCCACTTCCTCCTCCTAGCGACTTCCTCACACACCGTCTCATTCCTCTCGACCGCCTCCAACCCCGTACAGTACCAACTCCGGGGATAATATACGCCCTACCCTGCCCTTCCCCCCTGACCAAGAGCAAAGTTTGCGCTATCTGTTGGTACCTCTGTGTATTGAGATCACTGAGGGGTGGTTGTGTTTGGCTTGATAGATTGCTGATGGGGTAGTGGGTGTGAGGACGACTTTAAGGGAGTGTGCTGTATTGGGGGGGACTGCCCGGCTGAGGAGCGGAGAGGTGTGGTAGGTGCAGTTGGGGGTGGAGAGGGGGCGGAAGGGGGCGGAAGGGGGCGGGACGAGGGGGTTTGGGTTTGGGGTGAGGAGAGGGATTTGGGGGGCGAAAAGCTTCCAATGTCTCTTGTGATTTCCATCATGGAGCCCTTGTTACAGCCTCGCTGCGTTCGTGTGGCTTGCATATATTTGGCTTCTGAAACATAGAAGAGAGATCTTATGATATGAGAGCCAGTGAAAACTGCGCAAGGTACCTTCTGCATCCTACATCCTGGCCTGATGCGTGTTGGTGAGGCATTGAGATATTTTCATGGCTGGACCCCTTTACCCAATTGCCGAGATCTCTTCTCGAGGAGTGTAGAGGAGTAATGCGACTAGGATCACATGAAACGTGCTCCGTAAGGGAAATTGTAAAGATATACCTGTTTGGCAATGCACAGCCTGAAAGGTTGCTCGTTGCTGTGTGCACGCCTCTTCTTGCTGTACTCACGGCCTATCTCTTCCTGTGCCCTATTATTGGATACCACGATGCTTACGATCGACTCTTAGAATTCCGAAAAGATCTCATAGAAATTACAGCAATACTATGGACAAAAATATCTGTCTTGTAAGTTTTCTGCCATGGAACCAAAATCGAGCTATGAAATATAACAGATTGGGCGAACTTTGTGCGTAGAAGATCTAGCTAGCTGTACATCGTTGTTGACGATGGCTGGAGACCGGTCTTTTAAAATCTCATAAGAATTTTCGTGCACTAGTATAAGAGAGAGATATAGCGACCACACAATTACATGGCTTTCCCTTCGACAGGACCAATCGATCTAGATCTGACATCCGCTTTCACTCTAGCTGATGCATGGTGAACGGGACGTAAGCACCTGTAACACTGACGTCTTTCTCGGAGTTATACTTCTCGAGGCTCTCCAGGGGTCCATATTTCTCGCAAAGATATAGCATATCGTTATAGGCTCTATGAAAGTATAATTTAGCAGCTTACCTCATGTTTGACTGAGTATGCTTACGTTTGCCTCGAGACACTTCCTGGATGTCCCGCGGAATCATTCAGATACGGATGGATGCTGTAAAGCCGGTTACGGTCTTCCCATTCTTCCACAGGCTCTGAGGGTTCGTGATGGCGTTGATAGAGTCGCATGTAGATCGGTGAATTGAAGTAAAACGCCCAGGAGCATCTCCATGTTCCGAATTCCATTTCGTTATGGGCGTATGTGGACCCAGGATCGAAGACAACAGTCTCGCCCGTTTCCATGTCGATTCCAATGTTGCGTTCCCATAAATCGCCATGTATCAATGCTGGCGTTATCTCGCGGCCGTCAGACTGCAGAGCCCCCAAAAGTCTTGGTATGGCCACATCGATGAGCTGCTTGCAAGCAGCGTCGTATTCTGGCCAAGGATCGTTTGTCTCGTTGTCAAATCTGATAACGTCTTTTAATTGATGCGTGAAGGATTTCGCCCAGCTCTTTTCCCAGACTACTGTACGTTCCATTTTGCCACACACGGTGGAAACGGGAAAACCAAACATTCCGTTCGGAGAAGTCCCTCTACGATGAAGCTCCGCTATCTGCGACGTGAAAAGGCCTGGTTCTGGAGCTGCAGAAAAATCCATGTCGTGGAAATCTCCTAGAAAGAAGTATACTTGAGATTCGCCGTTATGATACTCCCCCCATCCAGCTGGTTTCGGTACCAGTCCCGGGACGAGAGCATCGATGGCAGATGCAGAATGAAATTCACCTTCGGCTAAAGCTCGTGCACCCTGCCCTGTCGCGCACTTCGCGTTCAAGCATTCGCATCAACAAGCCATTTTTTGATCGGAAGCGGTTATTTTACCTTCAGGAAATATCTCTTTGCACTCTCATCCGGCAGAACAACTGAGACCTTCGCAGTCTTCGTCCAGGCTGAAATACCGCATGACTCCGCTGAACTGACCTTCGTCCCTGTGGGCAGGACTTGCGAGGCTGGTGTCAATGCCAGCCGTCGACAACGTGTGAAGTCCATCCTTACCCTTGACAACGGCTTTGTTCAAAGGGAAATTCCCCTCGATCCCTAGCTCCCACTCGGACAAGTCTGACATGATTGAGTTTCCGACGAAAGCAAGGTAAAGTCATGGTTGACATTGTCTTTATATCTCTGACATGGGACTCATTCGCGCTGGATCTCGGCCCAGTACATGGAGTACCAGCGAGTGCGCACTGCCCAACATGGAGCGAATAACAATGGGGGCTTCCGTCTTGATTGCTGGCAGTCAGAGGAGGCGTGAGACCGCTATCCAATCGATACTCATATTAAATGCACTTAGCCGGACAGAGCCTAGAAGTCCGAGCGGACAATCCTTAGGGGATGTGCTCCGACAGGGGATCTTGCATAAGTTATCTGCATCCGGATCATGCTCTCGCAAGATCCTCCTTCTCTCGCGGGTGATTATGTGGATTGAGGGGATTGGCTCTTGTCGGGGCCGCGCAAAACCAATTCCGCGGCAAGGCGGGTCTGTCGAGACTCGAGAGTGCCTGGCACATCAATACTCGAGTCTATAATACCACCCACATACAGACAAAAACCAAACAGTTTACTCGCATTGAACAATCAAGTTTGAGCGAATCAGAATTACGATCGCGAACAATGTACGGAGTAAAGTAGCTTACAGGAAATGACTTTATTAAATAAAATTCCTCAAAATTGCCAAGCAATTGCCAAGCAATTGCCAAGAATCGACTTCCACATCTCGAAATCCTTCAAAATAATCCTGCCACAGCTGTGTATACACCACCTGAGGGAATATCCACTAGAAGAAATATACACTGATGCTGAAGATGATGTTTTATGGTATAATTTGCCCAAGGCTCTAAGTGCAGGTGTACCTATGTGTGACTGGTATACTTGGTGACAAGCATCCTGGATAGAACTGCACACACTAAAATCTAATCTACAAACATCGGGTCATCATACTCTAGGACAACGTGTTCCCAAAGCTTTTCTGTACGCCAGAACACTAAAGTAACGTCTACAAGTCATTCGCCCACACAGTGACAAAAAAAAACCTTGGTAATCTACTACTCGTGATGGAAATCGAGTTGGCCAAGGTGAGCTGTCTCGAATTTGCGGACCAGCCGTTGCTTCATTGCATCAGGCTTTCTACCGCCAGTATCCTAATACATGCCAAGCATACTATTACTAGTATGCCAAGATTACTGGTGACCTAGCCTAATATAGCTAGTAAGGCAAAAATTCATGGCGGTAGAAAGCCTGATCACTGAACGTAAAAAGAGACATCTCGATCCCCAGTGACACTTTTTGAACAATCCGTCCTGTTAAATTTTTACGCAACACCACGCACTAAATGTATTTATGTAATGTATCTCGTCGCGAGCCCTATATAATATCTAGCGACGAACGTGAATATATTTGTTACGCTAGTACTTCCACAAGGGGTATCAGAGAGGGATTTATGCTTTGAAGAGATCTATAGACGTCTTTAAGCAATGCAAGCAATCACTTGGTAACAAGGGATTGCAGCTTTGTAGTCGTAACAATAAGTCAAGACTTAAGATAAATTGAACACGATTTATAAAAAAATTGTGTTCGAGATCTATATACTAATAAGATTTCTCTATGCTTAGGATGCTCAATATGTTTAGGGCCTAAGTTTACTAAGTCTTCTAAATATTTGCTTAGTATATTCAATTGCCAAGATTATTAAGCATGTTGAACCTATACGTATCTATATTTTGTACTACAAAGTTTTGAGGACTTCTTATATTGATCTAGTCCTAAATAGAATTGTAATACTATTCTTTTTCTTAAGTGCTTTCGTCTCGAAAGCAAATCTTCTCTTCTATTATGTTTAAGACGTTTGCAAGCTCTATTTGTTGACTCAATGCTATCGCAAAGAAAGAACGAATAAGTTGTCGCATCAAGATGCGTCTTTGCAATTTTTATTTCGATCAAAGTACTAAATGCTTGATTATTAAGAAGTTTTCTTGTTGCATCAAATGTAAGCGCTTTAATCGAAAGTGTAATTTGACTTCTTCGAATAAAAAGATAAATAAGGCGATAAATGTTGTTAAGAAGCTAAATAACAAGATTCTCGAATTTTGAATAAAAGTTTGTTGTTTGAAAAAGCAACGCAAACATTGATTGCAAAAGTTAAACGCAATAAATAATATAAAAGCGCAAAACATCTTGAAGCTAAAGACGAACAAACGAGAAGAGAAAAAGAAATAAGCTAATTTGTACGTTACTCTTGCTCTTAACGACGAGTTCTCTAGTTTTGATTTTGCTTTGTTTAAGATGTTTTTCCAAGCTATAAAAGAGCTTTTGTAGAACTTTTTTTTGGAGCTAGCTCTTGCTAGAACTTTTAAATAAGATTATAGCAATTGTTAAGATTCTTCTCTAATTCTTATATGTTCTCTAAGATAGAGTAATTTTTTACTTAATAAGATAGTTTTGATCTTGCTTCTTTAAGATTTGCTTTACTTTATATTTGTTTTCTTCTTAAGCTTTGTAATAAAAAATTTTCTATATAGATATATATATATATATTTTTTAATTTATACTTAATTCAACATCCCTAAGAGCCTATGCGAAAGCTATATACTTTCACGATTTTTGAATCTAATTAATTACGAATAGACGAATAGCACTAGCGTCTACTTGTCTAATTATAATTGACTAGAATTCGCGATCGTCATTTCGTTCGTAACAAGTCGTTATAACGACGCTACGTCTTCGTCTTCTATATCGTGATATTTGTGATACAAGAAAATTCTTCAAACGAAAACTCTATAAATCTAAGAGAAGCTCGAACATCGTTAACGATATCGTTGCCTAAAATTGACGCAACAACTTGATAGTTAAAATAATGCGCATCGTTGCGACAACAAATCTAATTTCGTTTAGCAATTGTCGTAGATTCGTAATATTAATCTCTTATTACATTTGTGCTCTTTTTTGTCGTCATTTAAGATAGATTAACAAAATATGCTTGATTGTTATGCGTCTTTAATCGCAATCGCAAGTTCTTGTCGTAATCTCGAACATTTGTCGTTCGCACAAAAACTAATTAAAGTCGATTTTGTTTATTTTTAGTTATATTAGAGATGCATTATGCGATTTAAGACGATCAATGTGTAGTTGCATGTGTTTATGCGTAATTTTAAATGCGAGCTTTTGATACTTTGCGTCGTTTTTGTCTTTTAATTATTTTAATCGTTACTTCTTTCGAGTTTTGTTCTAAATAAGCGTCTTTTTAACGATAAACTCGCTTAACATTTGATTTGCGAGAGATAGACGTTATTTGTGCGTCTTGTTAGCGACTTCGTTTGCAATCTTATTATCTTTCATGTTTTTATGTTTTGAAACTCAATAAAGTTTTAATATAACGTCGCGACGTCGCATCGCATTACATGCTCTTTGCGTTCTTTTAAAATATATTTAATTTAACGACGATTTTATCTCTCTTATAATCTTTAATAAAGCTTAATTGTCGAAATACATTTTGTAAATTTGTTATCGCGAATTAATAAACGTCTCGCAATGTTTTGTTAATTTTTTAATCGCTTTTGTAAATTTTTTGAGTTCGTCGTAATGCGTAAGCGTTATCTTGACGTCTTCTAATTGCTTCTCAATTCTTCAATTCGCTTTTATTAAAATAACAATAACATCTTTATCGCAATCGCTTTTGTCGAAGTACATTCTTTAATATTAATTGAACTTGTTTGCGTCGTACTTTTTCTTAATTATTTTCTTGTTACACGCGATAACTATTTTAGAGAGTTTTATTTATAAAATAGCTATGTAGAGTTGCTATCGCAATGTCGTCGTCAATTTAAGTTTTATTTGCATTTATTTTCTCTTAAGTTGCAAAAATATTATTTTAAGTTTTAATTTTTGATTTTTTTTTAACATTAAGTTGTTACGTATGCGTAACATCGTTGCGTCTATTGTTTTGCTCAACTCTTGTATCTTTATAATAATTATTAATCTTTGTATTAGCTTTTCGAAATGCACATCAATAAAAGATACATTAATTTCGACTTGTAAGACTTTCGTAAACGTCGTCTTGTAGACATTCGTAATACGTTAAAACGCGCGACTCTATATTGATCGCAATTTCAAAATAATTTTTTTTTTAAATTTTTGATATTTTTAGACGTATATTATGCGATGACATCGTAAGCTATTATTGACTTTTTAATAACAATGTACTTGCGCTTATTTGTCTTTAACGAAATGTTAAATATTGAACTTTCTATTATTGACGCATTTTTGTGTCTAATTATTAGCTTAATCTTTATTTGACGCAAATAAACTCTTTATTTTAACTTTGAGTTTAATTGAATTTTTAATATTTTAATATTCGATTTAATTATTATCTCGTGCTTTGCTAGCATTATATCGACGCTTATATTAAATCTCTTTGAAGTTCGCGAAAAATAAATTAGTTTGTGTTTCTTTTTCGCGAACTTAAACTTGTAACTTCGTGCTTATTGCTTGCATTTATCGTATATTTAACTTAACATTTTGCAATTACGTTTAATTAATTTTTTATACGTTAATATGTTAACGTCGTTTACGAAACTCGTAGCGCTAACTCGCAATTTAATGTTATTACACATCTTTAACAAATTCGCATTGTAAAACAAATATAAGATTAAGAAAAGAGAAAAATTCTACGATATATTTACGTTCGCATTGCGCTTTTTCATTGTGTAATTATTTATAATTAAGATAATACGACGTTTCTTTAGAAAATTCTCTACTTATTTGAGCAAACGAGTAGAAACTCGTCTCTTCTTTATATTGTAAAACAATTAAGTGTGCGACACATTATCGAATGCGCCTAATACATCAAAATTAAGTAAAAATGTTATTCTCTTCTTTTGATCGCTTTATATTGTGTAAATTTTTTTCGTAATTAATTGCAACGTCGTATTGATCGAACGTTGTTTTCTAACTCTTATTTGTGTGTTTAATAAAATATTGTGCGTCTTAACAACGTAACGAAGACGCTTCAATATTATTGACTTTAGTATCTTATCTAATGTATTTAATAACGCAATAAATTTAAGAAATAACAACTTAGAGTAGTTCTTTTTTCTCGATTTGCGTAGCATTATTGTAATCGCTTTTTTAAAATAAGACAATTGCATTTCTTTTTTAATGTATTTATCAAATAGAAATCTTATTTAAAATAAGATGATGCGAATTAATTGTCGCAACGTACGATTAATTACATTGTTAATTTCTAATGTTTTGTTAGAAGTTGTCTTGTGCATTGCTCTTATTACTTTGCGCTTCAACATTGTTTTGTCGTCTTTTATAAAGATCAAATAAAAGAATTTGTTCAAAATCATTTATTAAAATCGTAAACAAAGAAAAAAAATAAAATCGAAATATCGTTTTAATCTTGTTCTTTATTGTCGTTGCGATGTTTGTATTGATTCGTAATAATAATATAATAAACTTAATTAGCGTTTTTGTTGTCGCATTTTTAACTTACTTTGTTATTTTAAAAAGATTCTTAATAATGTTTTTCGAAGCTTTTATTTGTTTGCGAAACTTATCTTGTTTGTGTCTCTTTAAAATCTTGCTCTTCTTGTCGCATGTTCGAATATACATTATTTATTTATTAAAAATGCGACATTGTCGACGTAATCTTCTAATTTCTTTGATTATTTTCGTACATTTCGTTATTTATTCGAATTTGATTCTTTCGTATAATCTTGCTTATAAGATAAAGTTTTCAATAATTTTTTTAAAGTATCGAACAACTTTGTCGTGTACTTATTGATATCGTCTTTTTTTATTAGATTGTTCAATATTAATTCGAGTAATAAATCTCTCAATATATTGTCGAATTTTTCTAAGTTTATAGCTTTTTAGTTTCGTTTAAAGCGACGTTAAAACTTCTTTTACGTTCGAAAATTTAATATTGTTCTTATTAGAAAATAATCGAATAAGTTTTTTATTTTCTCGTTTATATTGCAATATATTAATCGATTTGTTATCTCTCTTGTAACAAACAATAAATCGATTGTAATTTGAGCGTCTTAATAATCTTTCGTTATAATCTCTTAAGAAAGAGCTAGCATTGCGTCAATTGCGCACATTATATTTAACATATTTTTCAAAAGCAAATGTTGTTTAGAATAGAAAAAGCTCGCTTAGAAGAAATAATGCAAATTGAAATCTCTTACAATAATACTTTTGTTTTGCATGCGCAAAGTTAACTTTATCGCTAAAAGATTACTTTTGTCAATTATCTTATTATAACTATTTGAGAGCAAGTTATAAACGTTATAAACGTTGACAAAATTATGTCTCGTATTATTATCGTTAAAACATAATTATAACGTTATTGTTTCTACATCTTTAAAATGTTATATGCTATATTAATTATTGTTATCAATGCGTTTGTTAACGTAGAAGTATGTTTTTTTGTCGTTATTTACAAACGTAAAGTTTGCGCGTTTCGAATTATATATCTTCGTTTTAACGTAATATCGTTACAACTTTTGTATTATTAATATGTTGTAATTTTGTATCTTATTCTTTTAAAGCAATGCGATTATTATTTTATTTCTTGATTTATAAACGTTATACTATAATATTTTGAGCTTGTTTTGTGTCTTTATTAAAGTTGTTTTATGTAATTCTTAATATCGATGTTTATCAAATTTTGCATCTTTTGCGTGAAAAACATGTTCTATAACGATATTATTGTTATCTCGTTGTTATTTTGTTTTATTAAAGTAAATTAACTACTTAACAATTTGTTAAAGCGTCTTTTTTTGATCAATTGTTAAATTACGTTTTTTTTTGTTACGAGAGTGTTTTGCATGCGACTTGCTTGCGTCGAACGATTAATTGTTGTTATCTTAAGTTCTGTTTTTTTCTTCGACGTCTAATTGAACGTCGTTGCGCTATTAAGAGTTATTAAGATAATTATCGTTTTGTTCGTTCTTGTCGCTCTAATAATGTAATATAGTAATTTTGTCTTTGTTATCTTTTTTATTCTTAGTTTTTTGCTTTATCTTTTAGAGCACTTGAAACCAAATGCTTTGTAAACATTCTTGCAAACGTCGCATTTTCATTTTGATAAATTTAATTAATGCGAACATTAATCGAAGCAATAATTTCGCACATAATAAACGCATCGTTGCTCGTTCTTGCATTCGTATATTAAATAATTATACTCTTGACACTTTATGCTTTGCTTTATTTTGCAACTCGTATTATAATATTTCGCTATCTTAATATTCGACTTATAAATTATGTTAAGTTAAATTAACTTGTTTGTCGTTTTTACGCAATCTACTATTACGAGTCAAGCAATATATGAAGTACGCAAGAGTGTAGTACAAAGAACGAATACTTGCATATGCTCTACTAGCTCTACTAGAGAAGCACGAGAAGCAATGCTCTATTAACTCTATCAAGGGAGCAAGGAAGCAATGCTTTATTAGCTCTACTAGAAGAGCAAAGAGAGCATTGATGATCTCTTAATATATAGATCTCGAATACGACTTCCTTATGAATCGTGTTCAACTTATCTTAAGTTTTGACTTATTGTTACGATTGCTAAAGTTGCAAATCCTTGTTATCAAGTGATTGCTTGCATTGCCTAAAGACGTCTACAAATCTCTTCAATAATATAACTCTCTCTAATATTTCTCACGAAAGTACTAGCGTAACACTTTGAACATTCTAAGGATGTCTATATTAGATTAACGCGCCCCTATCTCGAACACTAGCTCAACAACATCACGTCGACTCTTTATTGATAAAGACGACAAAATTAGAATTAACAAACTCGACGTCTATTATGAAGATCGAATCGATCTAAAGAACTAACTTATGCAAGTGAATATTTACTTCATTTTCTATCTTGTTTTAGCGAACAAGAAGACAATTTTCGCATCGACATTTCTTAAAGAAAGAGTTCAACATTAACTCAAGTCAAACTTACGCAAGTATTTGAAAAATTATAACGAAAATTCTCGTGCGATGTTCACGAACTTCGACAATTTTAAGAGAGAGCTTCGAAGAATCTTTGAAACATTTAACGAGAAACAAATCGCAAAAAGAGTAATTTAGCATTTAATTTAACGAATCTCTACAACAAAGTACGCAACAAAGTTTCAAAAATATGTCAATTTTATCGAGTAAAACGATGTCGCACTTATGACAATGTTTCGACGAGATTTTAAGAACAATCTTAAGAACGAAATTATGCGCGATGACAAATTCATTAGCGATATGTTCGATCTCATCGAAGTGATCATCGATTTCGACGACAAGTTGTATGAAAAAGTTATGAAAAAAAGATACGATTAATTTCAAGAAAGAGCAAGAATCTTCTTTGAATCAACGATCAAATATTATTTAAGAGAATTTCGTTCTAATTAGAAGTACAATAATCTAGACTATCGTGAGCTTGCATCTATGAAACTAGACTTTATTTAACGACGCAAAAAAAAGAACTTTGAAGAAAAGCAAGATAACAAATTCTAGAAAACGTGCTATTCATGTGGCAAATCGAGTCACTTCGCAAGAGATTGTCGATTGCGAAACTTAATGAATCGCCAACAAATCAATGCTATGTTAAGAGAGATACTTGATAACTAGAACGACATCAAAGAGCAAGTCGACACAAGAGCGAACATCCTCAAGACTAGATCGAACGACGATTACTATCTAATAGAGAATCTAAATCAATTGCAAAAAGTCCTAAATAAAACATTATTAGACAAGACATTCGCATCTACGCAGGAAGTCAATCAAACACTTAAGAAGACTATTAAATCTTATAGCTTAATCATCGACTTAGACGAAGAGTATAGTAGAAAGAACTTCTACGAATGCCTAGAAAACATCACGAATCATCTTAAGACTTTAGCTAGTTCATCGAAGAAAAAATAGATCAATCAAATCGTAGACAAATGCGAGAAAGCGCTAGAAAGCGACGTCACTATAAAAAAGAATATTCTCGATGAAATTGAACGACAACTAAACAATGTTAGTTTATTTAAACAAAAGATAAAGAAAGCAAAGAAACATAAGACACTTAATTGAATCGTTTGCTACGACGACTTATGTTAAACTTATCTAGAAGAAAAGAAAGAAGTTAATTAGTTTTCTAGAAAATCAAAGTTAGCAATTTAGCAATAGAAGAAAGCTTAGCGCAAATAGGCGTTTGAAGCAAAAGTCGCAACACAAGAGCAAGAAAAAGTTCAAATTTCTTAATAAAGAACATATTAGAGAAATGCAATATGTTAGCCTAATAGCAATTAAACTTAACAACATACGCACGATGTTTTATCACATTAATTAAGATCAATAATTGTTAACTCATCGCAATGATCAATTCTAATGCGATAGATAATTTTATAACTAGAGCTCTTGTAGAGAGGAAAAAGTATTTTACTCGAAAGAAGCTTGACGCTTACAATCTAATAATTGTAGATAAAAACTCATTATTTAACGAGAATGAAAGAGTGAACAAAGAAACAAAATTACTATTAATAGCTATTTAGCAACATTACGAGAAACTAATCTTTAATATAGTGGAAATAATTATTTACGATATCGTTCTAAAAATGCCTTGATTAAAGCAACACAATCTAAAAGTTAATTAAAATACACAAGTACTTAGATTCGAACGATGTGATCACGCAATTCACATTCAATCTACGCATCAATAGCGTTCAATAATAGATAAAAAATAAAGTCGAAACTTGATCGCAAGATGCGAATTTGCATTCTTGAAATAAGACGATTTAATCAAGTTCGACTCGATAAACATTAATAAAAATTAATCGAATTATAAAATCAAAGTAAATGAAAAAAATTGCGAATCTTCTAAGAATCTTGAATTATCTAATATAGCGAAGAAATCGCTAAAATACGTATTACGAATATACAACAATTAAGAGCATCTATTTTAAGAAGAGAAAACGACAAAGACTCTTTCTAAACATTAATTGTAAAATTACAAAATTAAACTTGAATTAAGCAAGCAACTTACGTTTAAACTTATATATGCTTTATTCAAGAAGAAGCTCGAAGTACTTCGCGAATATCTAGCAAAAAATGAAAAAAAAAAATTTATTAGAAAATTCCAATTATAGATAGAGTACTTAATTCTTTTTGTATTTAAGAAGAACGAAACTTTTCGTCTATGTGTCGATTATCGAAAGCTAAATTACATTACGATTAAAAATCGATATTCATTATTCAATATTAACGAACTTCAAAATCGACTATTCGAAGCGAAGTACTTCATTAAATTGAATCTACAAGAAGCGTATAATTAGATTAGAATGAAGACAAGAAAGAAGTAAAAGATAGCTTTTCGCATACGATATAAACTATACAAATACACAATAATGTCGTTCGAACTTACGAACGTTTCGACAACGTATTAAGAAATAATTAATGATGCACTACGACAATATTTGAATCGATTTGTCATAGCATACTTGAACGACATCATAATTTACTTAAAAATTTTAAAAGAACATGTTAATTATGTTTTCAAAGTATTGAAATGTCTAAATAAAAGAAACTTACATCTTAAATTAAAGAAATTCGAATTCCATTAAAAAGAAATTGATTTTCTTGAATTTGTCGTAAGACGATACGAAGTACGCATGAATTTTGAAAAACTACAAGTAATTAAAGAATGAAAATCATCTATTAATGTTAAGAAAGTGCAATTCTTTCTAGATTTCATAAATTACAATAAAAAATTCATTAAAAACTACTTCGTTAATGCGATATTATTGACGAATCTTACGAAGAAAAATACGTCATAAGTATAAGAATTTATAAAGAAGAAATCATTTTAGAATCTTAAGCTAAAATGCTTGAAGAAACTAGTATTAAAGATGTACAATTTACGATTATTAAGTAGAATTGAAATCGACGCATTAGATTTAATTATCGATGCATGTTTCAATTAAGAGCATGAAAACATATAACACTCAATGACATATCTCTCGAGAAAACTCTTGTTAATTGAATAGAATTATGATGTTCACAATAAGAAATTATTCGCTATTATAGCTTCCTTGAAGTCATGAAGAGTATACATCGAAAAATTATTAAAACTTACAATTCTTACGAATCATAAGAATCTTGTGCACTTTATCATTATTAAACAATTTAACAAAAGACAAATACAATAATTAGAACGACTCGAACAATACAAATTTAAGATACAATATATTTTAGACAAGAATAACGATAAAGTAGACGCATTTAACAAAAGAAGTGATTATATAAAAACGAAGAAATCGTTTAATTACAACATACTTAAGATCAATAAAGACAAATTACTATTAGCAAACAAGTACGAGCTAAATGCTACATTACGAATACTTCGAAACGATACAAAAGAATTTCCAATAAAGAAAGAAAAACTTTAGATATCTATCGACAAAATCGATAAATATATAAGAGAACATTATGATAAATCACTACAAGAACACTTAAGAGTGATCAAAATTCTTTAACTTTTACGTTAACATTATTAATTTTTACAAATAAGACAAGTTGTCGAAACATACATTAAACAATATCTTAGTTGTTAGTAGAACAAATATAATACGCATGCGAGCTATGACGAAATTCAATATTAGGAATTATTTAAGTTGTTATGAAATGAAGTTACGATAAACTTTATTATTAAGTTGTTTAAGTTGACGAACTTAGCAACTAAAAACAAATATAATTTAATACTAATAATAGTTGACAAACTTATTAAGTATTCACATATTATCGCATGCAAGAAAAAGTTTATCGCAAAACAACTAAGATACATTATATTGAATTAATTTATACGATATCATAATATATTTAAAGAATTAACTAGTGACAAAGACAAGCTCTTCACGTCTAATTATTGAAAGACATTTATATCAATGTTAGAAACGAGACTTCGAATGTTCATTGTCTATCACTTAATTACGAATGATTAAATAGAGCGAACAAACTAGAGTCTAGAGCAATATCTAAGACATTACGTCAACAATACTTATAGCAATTAAGTATCACTTTTATCTATGACACAATTAACACTAAATGCAAAGATTTCGAATATCACTAAGATAACTTTATTCTTCGTCAATTATAATAGAGAATTTAATTTCTTCGAAGAAGAGCGAAAGCATCTATTAACACAATTAGTTATCGAAAGAATAGCGACACTAAAAAGAATACACGATAACATCTCAAAGATGCAAGAAAGATCGATTAAGTATTAAAATAAAAAACGAAAAACGACATCTTAGCTAAAGAAGAAGAATAAAATATATCTTTTTACGAAAAATCTTAAGACAAGGAAGTTAAACAAGAAATTGAATCATATCAAAGTCGAATCGTTTCTTGTTAAGAAAATCAAGAAATTAGTCAACTACGAACTTGACTTACCCAAGAACGTCAAAGTATTTCTAGTATTTTATATCTTATTGTTGAAATTAGCAAATTCAATTACGTCATTACAAAACATATTTTATTTTCATTCACAAGAAGAGAAACAATTTGAGATTAAGAAAATTCTACAACAAGAAAATCAAAAGTATCTTATCAAATAAAAGAAATACTTCATCTCAAAGAACACATAAGAATTCATTAAGAACTTAACGAAGTGCCACAACAAATTGAAGCAATTTTGTCGATAATAGCATCAACAAGCATCTTCAAACTTTCATCAAGAAGAGTCAAGGAGATAAAGAATTAACTATCCTCGAAATTGAGAAAAACAATTTGTTTCGAAGCGACATCGATAAGAGACTTCGAAAGAAATCTATTCACAAACTCATTAATTAAAGAGGCGATCTCTTCAAGGTTTTGAAGTTTCTCATTAATTATCGTTTGTTGCTCGTCTTTCACGTATTCGAGCTAAGAGAGCAAGCGATTCTCTTTCGTTTGCATCTCTTTGCGTTTTAGCATCGCATTTCGAAGTTGTTGTTTAAGAATCTTTCGTTGCGCCTTAAGACGACGCCATCGTGCGATATTTAAGAAGGTCAAGTCGCAAGAACAATTCTTTCTAATACATTTCACACATTTCTTCGAACCTTCCTAAATACGATAGGCCTTGTCAAGGCGATTGCAACGATAACAAGAACGCATTCTAACGATAGAAATACTTAGTTTAGTCAACTAAATCAAACGACGATTGTAAGAAGATAATTTGATTCGAGACATAACGAAAGTTTGCTTTTAAGACGAAAGACTTAAAGAAAAGAAATAGTGTTACGAGCTAAGCAATATATGAAGTACGCAAGAGTGTAGTACAAAGAACGAATATCTACATATGCTCTACTAGCTCTACTAGGGAAGCACGAGAAGCAATGCTCTATCAACTCTACTAGGGAAGCAAGGGAGCAATGCTCTATTAACTCTATTAGAAGAGCAAAGAGAGCACTAATGATCTCTTAGTATATAGATCTCGAATACGACTTTCTTATGAATCGTGTTCAACTTATCTTAAATCTTGACTTATTGTTATAATTGCTAAAGTTGCAAACTCTTATTACTAAGTGATTGCTTGCATTGCCTAAAGACGTCTACAAATCTCTTCAATAGTATAACTCTTTCTAATATCTCTCACGAAAGTACTAGCGTAACATCTACTTATATTACGATAAAAACGTATTTCTTTTTATTGTTTGTTTTCGTAAGTTAAGTTATCTTGTTAATCTTTAATTCTTAATGCATAATTTTGCATAATCTTCTTATTGTTTTTGCTCTTTTTTTTTATGTTCTTAAGTATGCTCTTTACTTTAATGTTGTGCATTATTATTTTTGCGCGTTTACGACGCAAAATTGTCGCGATAAATATGTTCTTAACTTAGAAATTACTCGATTTTAGAGTTTTCTTGTTGCATTCGTTATCAACTCTAAAGACTATTATTTTCTTGAAGCATTTTATTCTCTATATGTCTTTTTGCGCACTTAATGTGTTAACGATGTTTAAATTGCGCATTAATGCAATTATCTTCGTTGCGCTTATCTTGTGTATCTTTTTCGTTTTTTTCTCTTTCTTAATTCACGTTATCAACTTTATCTCTTTGATCGATCATCGCTTCAAAAGTGCTTATTTGACGTTTATCTTAATTGTTGTTTGTGCAACTAATAACAAACTTTATATTATGTTCGCTTATATGTTTGCATCTTGTATGTCTTTCTTAATTTTTTTCACTTTTTTTAGTTAATTCGTCGTCTTTTTCAATTTTTTTAACACGAAAATTATGTCGATTCGTCTATTTTTCGCGAAAAGTTCGTTGAATTTACGCGTAAGCTTCTTGACAAAAGTGCATCACTTAATTAACGTCGTTATCGAAATTATTTTAAACTCGTTTTTTTTTTAGATTTATAGAGCTTTTTGATCGTTATTATTTTCGCGATGATCTTTGTCGCGATTTGTGATAAATCGCGTTAAGACGCATTGAGTGCGTCTTAATCACTCGTCAACATCGCGTCGATTACGTTCATTTGACTTTGACGATCGAGATAAATTGTGGACGTCATTACTAGTGAGATCTTCTCTCTCGTCTCTTCTTGTATAATAAGATAGTATAATATCGATTTTCGCAAATTAATCTTTTTTATTTAGCGTTTATTTCTATAGATATATTGAGATCGACTAATTCCAATAATAAAATATAAAATATTAAAAATATTTTGACGTCTCTAAGTAAATCGAGTTTGTCATTGATTGATTTCTTTGTCTTCTTAATAAGAAACAATTCGACTTTAACATAATTTAATTTTTTGTTTAATGTTCTTGTCTTAAGATTTTTTGTAAGAAGATATATCTTATTTCTCTTCTTTAGTTAAGATGTTGTTTTTTGTTTCATGTTGTAATACTTGATCGATCTTTCTTGCATCTTTAAGATATTGTTGTGTATCTTTTTTAATGTTGCTACTCTCTTAATAGCTAATTGAGTTAATAGATGTTTTCGTTCTTTTCTAAAGAGATTAAAGTCTTTGTTATAGTTGACAAAGAATAAAGTTATTTTAGTAATATTCGAGATCTTTGTATTTAATGTTGATTGAATTATAGATAAAAGTAATACTCAATTGCTATAAGTATTGTTGACGTAGTGTCTTAGATATTACTCTAGACTTTAGTTTGTTCGCTCTATTTAATTATTTGTAATCAAATAATAGACAATAGACATTCTAAGTTTTGTTTCTAATATCGATAGAAATATCTTCTAATAGTTAGACGTAAAGAGCTTGTCTTTGTTACTAGTTAATTCTTTAGATATACTATAGTATTGTATAAGTTAATTTAATACAATATATTTTAGTTATTCTACTATAAACTTCTCTTTGCATGCGATTATATATAAATACTCGATAAGTTTGTTAATTATTACTAGTATCGAATTATATTTGTTTTCAATTGCTAGATTCGTCAACTTGAGCAACTTAATAATAAAGTTTATCGTAACTTTATCTTATAACAATTTAGATAATTTCTAATATTAAATTTTGTTATAGCTCGCATATATATTATGTTTATTCTACTAACAACTAAGATATCGCTTGATATATGTTTCAACAACTTGTTTTATTTGAGAAAACTAACAATGCTAGCGCAAAAGCTAAAGGATTTTGATTACTCTTAAGTGCTCTTGTAGTAATTTATTATAATGTTCTCTTATATATTCGTCAATTTTGTCGATAGATATTTGAAGTTTTTCTTTCTCTATTTAAAATTCTTTCTTATTGTCTCTAAGTATTTGTAGAATAGCATTTAGCTCGTATTTGTTTGCTAAAAATAATTTGTTCTTGTTAATCTTAAGTATATTGTAATTAAACAATTTTTTCGTCTTTATATAATTATTTCTTTTGTTAAGTGCGTTTGCTTTGTTGTTATCTTTGCTTAATATATATTATATTTTGAACTTATATTGTTCGAGTCGCTTTAATTATCGCACTTGTCTTTTGTTAAGCTATTTAATAATAGTAAAGTGTAGAAGATTCTTGTTATAATATTTTTCCTAAGATCGACAAACTAGTTTGCATCAAGTTAGAGTCTTAATAGACGCATCTTAATAGACGCACATATTTTGTCTTCGATTACATAGATTGCTTCTTAATTCAACTATTATTATTAAAACTATTGCTTACGACTTACTTTCTTATAGTTTAATAGCTTTAACCTATCGATCAATTCTTCGCATCTAATTAATACGTCTATATTATTTAATTGCAATTCTTTAAATTACTTGCAAAATCTTCGTCCCACTAGAGTTCTTAGCATCTAATCGAAAGTCTTCGCAACTCTTTCGTTAAACGTTGCTTCATCTTTGTTATCGCATCTAATTTAGTATTTGCATTACCTAATTGCAGGTTTCTATTCTACATCTATCTAACAAAAAATGACAGAATTCTATTGTGCTACATTATTGTCGCAAAACTTGTTACAATTATTCTACAATCGATAGACTTTGTAGCCATTCTACAATTGTTCTTCGCGATATCAATTCTTCTACAATTGTTTCTACAATCAACGTGCGTTATTGTCGCAACAAAATCAAAAGACAAACGATCTTCCTCAACGATTCTCAATTAACGACGACAAGTTCTAGATCTATTTGATCGACGTTAAGTCTAAAGATTATGGGTTTTACATTAAAGAAGAGTTGAGCCAAGAAGATCAAGGCGAGAAATACATCAAAAAAGAAAATTAGATATTTAAGATATTTAACGAAATTAGATTTTGAGTCTTCGAAAAGATATGTTTCAAGTTTATTCCTAAATCTAATCTTTGAGAATTTCGCGAAGATGGAACGCGCCTAGCTACCAAAAAGAACGCGTATTCTTTGATTTCTTATTACTCTTATGTTTTTGCCATAAGAGCATAACTTTTTTTCGAAAATAATGACAGATTGTTATAATATTCTTCCTAAGATCGACAGACTAGTCTACATCGAATTAGAGCCTTAATAGGCGCATCTTAACAAACGCACATATTTTTTTTCCAACCATATAGATTGCTTCTTAATTTAACTATTACTATTAGAATTATTGCTTACAACTTACTTCCTTACAATTCTTGTAATTTATAAGAATCGTAAGTTTTAGTAATTCTTTAATGTATACTCTTTATAATTCTAGGAAGACTACAATAGCGAGTAGTTTCTTGTCGTAAATATTATAATTTTGTTCGATTAACAAAAGTTTTTTCAAGAGATATATTATTGAATGCTATATGTCTTTATACTCTTAATTAAAGCATATATTAATAACTAAATTTAATGCGTCGATTTCAATCTTGTTTAACAATTGTAAATTGTATACCTTTAGTATTAATTTCTTTAAATATTTTAGCTTAAGATTTTAAAATAATTTCTCTTCTATTAATTTCTATATTTATAACGTCTTTTTTTTTGTAAAATTTGTCAATAATATTGTATTAGCAAAGTAGTTTTTGATAAATTTCTTGTTGTAGTTTATAAAATCTAAAAAGAATTAAACTTCTTTGACATTAATAGATAATTTTTATTCTTTAATTGCTCGTAGCTTTTTAGAATCTATACGTACTCTATATTGTTTAACAACAAATTCAAGAAAGTCAACTTCTTTTTAATAAAACTTGCATTTTTTTTTATTTAAGATATAAATTTCTTTTATCTAGATATTCTAGTACTTTAAAAATATAATTTACATGTTTCTTCAAAATATTTAAGTAAATTATAATGTTGTTCAAGTATATTATAACAAATTAATCTAAATATTATCGTAGTATATTATTGATTATTTCTTAATACGTTGTTAAGACGTTTGTAAGTTCGAACAACATTATTGTGTATTTGTATAGTTTATATTGTGTGCGAAAAGCTATCTTTTACTTCTTTCTTGCTTTTATTCTAATTTAATTGTACGCTTCTCGTAAGTTTAATTTAATAAAATATCTTGCTTCGAACAATCGATCTTAAAGCTCGCTAATATTAAGTAGTAAATATCAAATTTTTATCGTAATATTGTTTAGCTTTTAATAATTAATATATAGATAAAGAGTTTCGTTCTTTTTGAGTACAAAGAGAATTAAGTATTCTATCTATAATTGAGATTTTTTTATAAATTCTTTTTTTTTCGTTTTTTGCCAAGTATTTGCGAAGTGTTTTTAGCTTCTTTTCGAATAAAGTATATACAAGTTTAAACATAAGTTGCTTATCTAATTTAAGCTTAATTTTGTAATTTTACAATTAATGTTTAAGTAAAGTCTTGATCGTTTTCTTTTCTTAAAACAAATGCTCTCAATTGTTATATATTCGTAACATGTGCTTTAGCGATTCTCTCGCTATACTAGATAGTCTAGAGCTCTTAGAAGATTCGCAATTTTCTTTATTTATTTTAACTTTGTAATTTAGTTAATCTTTGTCGATGTTTGTTAAGTCAAACTTTATTAGATTGTTTTTTTGCGAAAATACAAGCTCGTTACTTGCGATCAAATTTCGATTTAATCTTTTATCTATTATCGAACGTTATCGATGCGTAGATTAAATATAAATTGCGTAATTATATTGCGCAAATTTAAGTACTTGTATATTTTAGTTAACTTCTAGATTGTGTTACTTTAATCAAGACATTTCTAGAACAATATCGTAAATAATTATTTTTACTATATTAAAGATTAGTTTCTTGTAATGTTGCTAAATAGCTATTAATAGTAATTTTGTTTCTTTATTTACTTTTTTATTTCTTGCGAGTAATAAATTTTTATCTACAATTACTAGATTGTAAGCGTTAAGCTTCTTAAAAGTAACATACTCTTCTCTCTTTACAAGAGCTTTGATCATAAAATTATTTGTCGTATTAGAATCGACTATTGCTATAAGTCAATAATTGTTGATCTTAATTAATATAATAAAACATCGTACGTATGTTATTGAGTTTAGTTGCTATTGTTGAACTAATATATTGCATTTCTTTAATATATTCTTTACTAAGAAATTTGAACTTTTCTGTTAGAAATCACTAGATCAAATGCATAATGTAATGAGTAAAGTGTTTCTTTTTTTATCTATTTGGCTGTTGAAGGCAAATATATGAGCAAATCGATCAACACGACAGTTCTAATGCCAACGCTAGACCTAATTAGGCAGAAGTGTCGAACAAATCTTTGGGCAAATCTTATGCCATGACAATTCGTAACAATTGCTTATCTTTTTCGAAAAAAGATCGCGTTCTCGTGATTATACTATTAGATAATAACGATAAGATCTAATTCACTATACAAACACGCAATAAATCGAGACATAAAGCGCTTCTACTATGCATGTCAAACAAAAGAAAAGTGTATAACTTGTATGCTCACCTCTTTCGAAAATGTCGAAAACGACGACAAGAAGAATCAAGAATTATCGCCATAATTGATCAAGGCGACAACGATAAGATGCCATATTTTCGATGCAATGTAAGTGGCGACAATAATCTATAGAAGGAGCAACATGACGACGTTATTCAAGTGTCTTTAAGATTGTCTTCGAGGTCTTTTTGAACCCAATTTTAGAAGCAAATCTAAAACTTATCTTTTTGACATTTGACCCTACGAAGCGAAGCATTCTATAATCGTTTAATTGATACATTTGCTACGTCGATAAAATCGAAGAGAGCTAAGAAGATGCGTCGATTTTGGTAATATTAACGCGTTGTCTCTAGTTGATTCTTATAACAAATTTTACTAACTTTGCTTGCTTTATAACTCTCTTGCTAATTGTTTTAAGGCATAACTTTAGAGCAATAGAGACTATAACGAAGATAACGTAAAAGCTCATCGACGATGCTTTTAACAAGATAAATTTAATAGGCACTTGAACGCTATTTATTTGCATTCGTTTGTTATATAGATGTAAACTAATCTTGTTTTTAGGCACTTCTAGAACGTCGTTGCCTAGTATTATGTCTACCTTGATGCCTTTAGTAACGTATAGACGTGTTTATAAAATAACTTCGTCGACGCCTAATACATAGATAGACAAATGCATTCGTTTGTCGACTATCTTTTCGTCGACAATGTCTCGTACAATAATGAGAGAAACGATGTCTAGATGTTTATACAAGTTGACGTCTTTAAATAGTAAAAATTCGTTTATAAAACTAGTGCCTAATCTAGTATTCGCACAAATGACTATCGATTTGTTATTTTGAAAGAGCTTTGTCTTAAAAGTTGCGTATTTATTAGACGATGTCTTGATTTCGTAGACATTTAAGGTCGCATGTTCTATTCAATTAATATATTGTTTGCGTTTCTTGCTTTAACTAGAACGAATATCTATTTAATAGCAATCAAACATGTGATTGTCAAGCTTCTTATAGTTCTCGAAGTAGATAACCTAGCAAATATTGCAAAAATATGAGAGCATGCTATGTCGAACAATATAAGTATCATTAAAGACCTTCTTAATAGATATCTAACTATGAAAAACGATTATAGTTTCGCCAAATTGTGCATTCGTAGTAATATATTTGATGTTTATCAAGAAGAGATGATAGATTTTGTTGTCTTCGTCGATGATGTAAACATTGTAAGCGTTCTTTGCTATCGCGATAAAGTAGATAGAGAATCGCGTGTTCGTTTAATTAGTAAGAAGCTTCTAATTAGCAAGTAAAGACGAGTATTGACGCGACAAATTTCCTAAATACCCTCGATTATCTATTACGATAATCGTACTTTCCTTGCTTGACAAGGTATTTCTTGGCAATCAAGCCTATATTTAGATTTAGAGGACTTTTCTTCTTCTAGCTAGTAATTCAATTCTTTTCATCATTAGTGTCCTTCTTGCAATGCGAGAATCGCACCATTTGATAGCTTCAAAAAAGTTCAATAATTAATTTCTACATTGATTACAACCAAAGGAGAATATCTTATCAAAAAAGAATTATCTCACTAGAGAGAAATTACCTCATCATTATTTTTGCTTCTTAGAAGCTTGCTTTATTACACAATGAAGTCTACTTTTTCGTTGCAAGAATTGTCTACTAGAAAGAGAATATCTTATCAATATTTCGTATCGATAGAAGCTTGCTTTATAGACAAACATTATCATTTTCTCGCCAACAATCTTGGCGTCGTCGCTAGAATTGTCGAATGAGATCATCGAACTTGCGTGGAAACTAAACGATTTCCTAGTAAAGATCAACGAATTATCGTCGAAACGATTCAAGAAGTTTTTGTCTATCTTGCAAAGTATACTAAACAACACTTTCAAGCTAGTGACTGCCTATATAGCGATTAAAACTAGTGAGCGTTTAAGGTCTACTAAGTCGTTCTACTATTCATCAAATTGAATTGTGAATCGATCGACTTTTATAAGAGCTATGAAGACTTTCGTAACAAGCATAGAAGCCTATTGACAAACGTCAACTTACTTTAGCTTCTTCTTCTTTTCGCAAACAAGAAAGTCAAAGAATTTAACGAAAAAAGAAAGCATTTTGCAAAGCTCGAAGTCTTCAACTTTACGCATCGCTACACGATTTCAAGAAGTCGACAATACTTCGATATCAAGAAAAAATTGACGTTCGTTCGATTTTCTTGTATCGATCTTATTGATCTCCCTTATTTCATTTGTTCAAAAGACTTTTCTCGACTTTCGAAACGAGTTTATATCTCTCGTTACTTAAACGTCTTTCGAATCAAGCTCTTTCGAAGCTCACATTATCGACGCCTCTAAAAAGGAAAGACGAGAAACGAGTAAGACGTCTTAGAACAATTAAGAAAAAAATATCTCGCTCATTTGAATAAACATATCGCGAGCAATAACGTCAATCATGATAAAAATCAAAGATCTAGTGAACAATCTCGCAATGTAGAAGCTAATTAATTAGACGATAACTAGAGCATTAGCAAGCTACATTGCTCAATTGAGCAAATTGTCTTCGTTTGTCGCTCTTTTGAGCCTAGTAGATCTTGCTAGTCAACAAAATCCTTTAGGACAATAGAGTTCTTCGAAATTAATCGAATTAGTTAATAATGATATCTTAAGAGATAACGTCATGTTTTAAGTCTTCGATTTAGATTATTTTCATTTAGATCTTGAGAAATTCTATAACAAGAACGACATCGTCACTATCGAAAAGAAAATTATCTATCGAGAGATATACACTTTTTGTCGCAAAGTTGACGACTATGTCACTATCGTTAGGAAAGAGAAGATTAGAAATTATATGTCTATATGCTTTTAAGAAAACGCATTGTACTAATAATTAAATAATCTTACTTAAAATAAGAAAGATGCAATGATTGCTTTGTTCAATGAGCTAAATCGTATTCTTCGTCGCCTAAAGAAGCGATTTAAAATTTTCATGTTAGCGACTCAAGATAAGCTAAATTAAGAAATCTTTTTCGTAAAGAATTCGCAAAACGAAAAGAAGTTGTACGTGTATATGCAAAATGTAGAGTTGTACGCTACACAAGTAAATTTAAGTGAAAATCTAGTCAAGACAATCTAGATTTAAAATCACTTGTCGTTAGAGTTTCAAATAATTATATTGTCGCTCATAGCGAATATTTTAATTCGAAAATTCGACGAATTGATGATAAATCGAAAGAAAATGTGACAACGTATCGCTTTATTTCAAGAGAAAAATAAGAAACGAAATGAGAAAAAAAGTTAATCTTTTAAGAGATCGAAGAATAGATCTAAAGTTAACAAGAAATCTTGTCGTAATCGTTCGCAAATACGAGCAAATAAAAGAATTTTTATAAATCGTTCTTTCTTTAATCGTTATTTCGAACAAGAACGAGATAACTTTCGTTCAAATTATTAGCGATCTTACTTTTCTTCGTATTAGCAAAATTTCTTATTTTATTAGTCGAGTTTTTCTTCTTTGTAACAAAGTTTTCCTTATCAAGAAGAAGACTCGAATTTTTTCTACGTCAATGATAGAATAGAAGCTTATACGAATTAGCAAAACGCAAATATGTTTAAGTCGAATTCGACTTAAACTTACTCGAGTTAATCAAACGCCCAAAACATTCAAAATCAAAAGATCGCCTTATCTTCGACAAAACAATCGCTAATAATTATCGCCAATAATGTCAATTTCTATCGAAATAAATTTTACGATCGAAATAAAGTTCTTATCGTAAAAAGAGAACGCGAGAGATTTTTATACTCTTACGAAACGAATAGCGCAAATTTCTCTCCTTGAGTCTCAAATTCGCAAATGACACATTAGTAGTTCAATTATACTTCGATAATTAGAACGAAGATTAAAATCAAGAAGATAAAGAAAATGCAAGGGCATACTACGATTACGCGTTAACGAATATTGAGACAACGCATTCTTGAGATTGCGAGACTAATTCTCGTGAAAAGATTTTCGATAGAAAGAAAAATAATAATAAGAAAAATAACAAGAATGTTAATAGTTTCTTTGTCGACGTAACATATTATATCTTTTCACAAAAGAACATCGTCGAAAAATTTATCTATTGACGATGTTAGAATATTTTCGAGTTTAGAAACAAGCTTTATGTCTACGTGCGATTGTACAAAAAGAAGAATTAACAAAAGTTCTTAGAGTTTATCGCTAAGAATTTTCGACAACATTTGTTTTTAAAATTAGCTTTTCCAAATATAATTAAACGAAAGATGATAATTTTCTCGACAACATCTTTTAAAGAAGACGAAATAACATTTAGAGCGTAACATTACGTCACAACAATGATCAAATATAGCGTTAGCAATTTATTTAATCTTTTTTGCGTGAATTTTAGTTGCGACATGCTCATAATAAATTGCGCTTTCGCCAAGACGAAAATATTTAACATAAAGATTTAAAAATGTTTTTCAATTTCATTAAGAAACATCGACGCAATAAGATATGTTTTAGACGAGTAATTCTTTATAAATGTCTATTTGAAGAACAAGAACAAAGTTGACAACAAAGTAATTGCTCATATTCGTTACGAAGTTCACTTAATAAATAATCTTAAAACGAAATTTTTTATAGACATGAATATTCTAAAATCGAAACAAATGATCATAAATATATTAAGTCGAAAATTGAGATTCGAATCTTGTGAGAAAATTTCAATATTTTGCGAAATAAAGACTCGAGATAACGTTCGAATTCGTCGAATTATTCGCACGACAAAAAAGAAAATAATTCTTACGAAATCAATAGCAAAGATTGCTATAACTCTAAAGAGAAAAAATGAGCTTCTTAAGCGTAATTTTCTTTTTGAGTTCACAATGCTAGAAGCGTATGCTTATTTCATGAATGCGAACCTTTAATTTATTAACTTTCGCAACAATAAAGAAATCTCGCAAGAACTCGATAATCGTCGTCGTATTAAACGTATCATAGAATACGAAGATAAAAAATGTTATGTCGTAAAGAAGAAGAATTACTCTCTTGCGACAATTTTTTTCTTCGAAGATTATTCAATTCTATCGAAATTAAATCTTGCTAAAATACGTCTCTTTCAAGAGATCATCTTAAAGAAAATGAAAACTTAATTGAAAAACGACATCATTATCTATAAGTTACTCGACAAGATTGCGAAATATGTCAAGATAATTAATTGTTATCTAAGAATTTAAAAGAATATCAATGATACAATAGATCTTTCTCTCAAGAAGCACATAAAGATTTCTATAGTAATTGATTGACAAATCATTGTCGACGCGAAATTAGCGCACAAAGTTTATCTACTAAGTCAAGAGTCAAAAATCTTAATCGATAAGAAATTCGACAAGATGCATGCACAAGGCAGGCTAGAATAATTTGAAAATTCTACACTCTTCGAATTTCCTATTTTCGTAATGTGAAAAATCGTATATGTTAACTCAAACAAAAGATCTACTTGAAAAGGCAAGGCAATAGTTGATATTTAAGATCTAAACGCTATTAGCGTTACGAATTTGTATTCTTTGTCATTGCAAGAAGATGTAATAATCAAATTACAAGATTGCTCTCATATTATTATCGTGAACGACAACGAACAATTTTATCAATTTCTAGTTAAGAAAAAGCATCGAGATCGTTTTACGATCATCTTTCACAAGAGAAAAGAGCGATCGAACGTAACTCTTATGAGCTTCAAAAAGTCAATATTGTACGTTTAGAATAAAATGAACAAATTCCTTAGGTCTTATCGCGAATTTTACAAATATTATATCGACAATATTGTAGTCTTTTCGCGCAATATTGTCAAGCATTTGGCGCATTTTAAGATTATCTTCGTTCTATTTTCTTAAATCAAAATTTCTTTGAAGTTGAAGAAATTGTATGTCGAATATTTATTCGTAACATTATTGGGATAGCGTGTCGATAATTTAGGTCTCTAAACTTTCGAAGAAAAGCTTGTTGCGTTAAAAGAACTTAGTTTTTCTAAAACATTAAAGAACTTAAAGATTTATCTAGAGATAACGAATTAACTTCGATCAAAGATCGTCTACTATGCTCAAATAGCAAAAGTTCTTTAGAATCTTAAGACAAATTTGCTAAAGAAGTCTTCAACTAAGAGTGAAAAGATTTGCGCACAATATTGCAAAAATATTGATATCACTTCTAGCGACGTAAAGCAACAAAGTTTCGAAATGCTTCAATAGCAATTAACGAAAGAGAATATTCTTTATCATTATAATCTTAATAGGCAAATGTATATCGACATAGACGATTTCAAAAAATATAAATTCGAAATTTATATCTATCACGTAAAAGATGATTTTAACACGAATTTCTTTCAAACAATTAACATTTAAACTATAATGTATCTTTTCAAGCTACTAAATGACGTCAAAAAGAAATATTGACCAATAGAGTTCGAAGTGATAGCGCTTGTCTAGATACTCAAAAAAATTCGACATATATTAAATTACACTTCAAAAAAGTTTATCGTGATTTTTATCGATTATTTCGCGACGATCGACATTGCGAAGCAAATTAAACTATTATTTTCTTTTGTTGATCGAATGAATCTACGACTCATTTGCGTTTCTCAATATATATTATAGTTTTCTTTTGACATTAGGTGGAAAGCTAGAAAACACAATATTATTCTCGACGTTCTTTTACGATTATTGCGAAAGAATCATTCTTAAAATGATTTTACGAATGACGAAATTTTGGACAAGATGTCAACGTATTACGTTACTTTGATTAAGATAACTTTACTTTTCAAAAAAAAATTAACGAAGATCTACAAGATCGATAGAAAGTGATTCAAAATCTACGAAATGCTTCTTAGTCGACGCAAAAAAAACAATAATAATCGACGAGAAAGTCAAAACTATTTAATTAATTCAAGACAAATATTGACGAAACGAAATTTTGTTATCATTATTTCGACAAAAGTTTTAGCTTTAATAACAAAAATTTAGGTCGTAGTCTTGATGCCCAATACAACAAATACGACATCGAAAAAGTCGATCAAGTCGAAAACGATAAAACGAAAATCTACTATTATAATTTCGACAATTTCGACGACATTAAAGAATTCTAAGAAGGCTACTTACTATCTTGAAAGAGTCGACGACATTGAAGAAATCGATTAAGTTAAAAAAAACTAGAGTAGAAGGCATTCAATTCATAATGAAGAAAGAACTCATTTACTTTCAAAACGAAAAGAACGAACGACTAAGATTGTGCATTTCTAAAGCTATGAAAGCGAGAATCTTCAAGCCATCGCATAATGCATAGATGTACGAAGAATTCTCACGCATTTATGATAAAATTATAATCAACTATTACATGAGAAACTTGATTAGACGATTGAAAAGATATCTAAAGCATTGCTTATCATGTTAGCTCAATAGCACAATTAGACATCGCTTGTACGAATAGCTAAAGTCTATCATCACGAAGTCGAAGATATTTTATATTATTATTATTGATTTTATTCTCGCGTTGTCGAAGCTATCAAACGAGTACAATTCTCTCATGTTGATAATAAACAAATTCTTCAAAAGAATTACGACGATAATTGAGAAGACGACTTTCTTAGTCGAAAAATAAGTCGTTAAGCTCATCGACGTTCTCGCGAATTAGAGCCTTCCTTTATGCATTATTTTCGATCGAGATAGAAAATTTTTATTCGCTTTATAAAAAGCAATTTTCCATTCGCTAGAAGTCGATTTACTATATTTTATTGCTTATCATTTATAGTTAGATGATCAATCGAAAAGATCTAATTAGACAATCGAAATAGCACTACGTCATTATCTCACAACGAATTCGAACGCGAATTGGGAGCGTTTTGCCATTAGATTGCGTGATATTCTAAACAACTCAAAGAATGCGTCAACGAGAAAATCTTCAAACGAACTAATCTACGAGAAAATCGTTCGCGACGTTCTATCATTAGCTAGTTTTTACAAAGAAGACACTAACTACGTCGCAAAGAAAGAAAGAAATCAAAGAGAAATCGCGAAATTCATGGCGTTTGTCAACGTAGAAATGAAACTTCGATACGACAATCGTCATTAATCGCTCATCTTAAGAAAGAATGATAAGATTTTTTTTAAGCTACATTTCGAATACAAGATTCTAGATTTGAAAAATTCTAAATTCTTAAATTAGAGAGCAAGGCCTTTCACAATTTTGGAAGCCTATGGGCATCTAACGTTTAGACTAGATTTGCCTCCTAACTAAAAAATTCATCTTGTGATGTTCATCGTCATGCTAAAACTTGCGTCAAAGAAGAAAGATTCATATTCTAAAGTCATAAATATCGAATTATCGCCTATGAATAATGTCGAAAAAGATGATCGATATAAGTTCGAAAGATTGCTTGACAAGCGTATAACGTCGTGCGATAGCAAAGATCGAAGAAAGAAAATCGTTCAATACTTAGTTAAGTGAAAAGATTGAAACTCGACGCATAACGTATAATACGATGAAGTTGACTTGAAGAAGACGCCAAATTTGATCAATGATTACTTGAACATCTATGACGCACAATTAGTACAAGAATATCAAAGCTTGTGAAGCAACATCGTTTAGATTAAAACAATAAACGAGCTTATTAAAGTGTGTTTTGCTTACAAAAACTCGAGATTCTTGCTCTAATTGCTCGTCGAAAGCGTATCATCACGAGATTGTTTTATGGAAGTGGATTTGCTTTGTGTTACGATGCTATTTTGCTTATTATATGCTTTACTTGCAAATAAACTTCGAAATTCTTAGAGCTAATAGGTGCGCAAAACGCGTTAGCTTTGCTTTATAGTTAAACACAACATTAACATCAATATTCTTTACGCAATAGCAATGAATTCCTTTGCTTTTGCTCTCGCATAAGAATATTTATTAAATAGACAAAAACGAATTAATGAAGAGATATTAATTGCGAAACGAAATAACAATCGAGAAACAAAAACTCAAAGAAATCGTTTCTTTAAACGTGCGAAACGACTAATAGTGCGAACGAAAGAAAGAGTTGATAATTTAGTCTTGCTTCGCATAGAATTCGCATACTATAGCAAATTAATTAAACGCACAATATAGAGAACGAGAGCAAAAAACGCGACGCAAGATCTTACAATCATCAATGTTGTCTTCGAAGACATAAGGCTAAAAATTGCTCTTAAGATTTTTCGAAAATGAAATATTACATCGATAAGAGTTATCGTAATTTGCTAGTTGTCTTACTACGACAAAGACTTGTTAAAAAATAGATTGCTTAACATAATTTATTAGCAATTCGACGAACTTAAAGAAATCTTCGTCGAAACGATAAAAGAAATAGCTTCACGAATTCTAAATTTGTTAAATCTAATCTTATACTTAAGAAAGAAGTTAGTTGCTACTTTGATTTTTAGCAAGTATAGGCCCAAATTATTGTCATTGACGAAAAAGAAGTTCACACGACGAAATCGTTCAATTATTAAGAATCGCTACTTTGCGACAATCATAAACGATCGTTAGCGCATTTTTGACTTAATAGAACAAGACAAGTATCTAGAGAGTAAAGTCAAGACTTTGAAAGAATTGCTTAGAGCGTGCAACAAGAACAAGAAAAAATTGACTTTTGCATTGTTGATGTTGATCGTTTATGATATAATGACAATTGCGAAAATTCTTTTCTTTCTAGTAGTTTACTTAAGAATCGAAATCACTATTTCGATCTCGTCAATAATAGACTATCGTGACGAATCTACTAATTTTGGGCATCTTGTTCCCAAGGCATAAAGAGAAAATCAAACATATCTTGATCTTTAAAGTTCAACTTTATTCGAGATTTTCGATCAAAGTGACAATTTCGAAGATTTTTCTTATCTATCATTTTAGATGCATTCGAGGAAGATAAGAATGAAATCTCTCAAAAGAGAACTTATTACTTTGTTAGAAATAAAAGTAGTCGCAACATTTCAAAAACACGAAGCTAATTTAAAAGCTTTAACAAGATTAATGTTTTAAGATTCTTTACTTCGTCGATTAATTACACACACATATAATACGAAACTAAGAGCTCGCGAAATATCGAACGTGAACAAAGACTTTTATCTACTCGTAAAAGAAACACTCGCCATTAATGTTCTTTAGCAATTTGAAGAGTACGATAACTTCAAATTAATTGCGATTCTACTTTTCCTTGCACATTACAATGTGATAATGATAGAAATTTGTCTACTAAAATCGTCGATAACACGCGTCTTTTTTAGCGCGTCTATTGAGGTCATTATATTTCTTAATATTACTAACAACTTAATGTTAACATTTGAAAAAGCTCACAATCTCGCAATCGCGACTTTCGACTTTTTTTCATCTTTTCTTTACATTTGCATCGCGACATTAGAATTCGATTTTACAATTTTCACAAATTTCGATCTTGCGAATTTCACAAACTTCGATTTCTTAATATTAAATATGTCGATCGAAGACGAGTCGCGTTCTCTCTTTTATGATGCGTCGATATTAATTGAGCTCAATTTCGATAACTCTTTAATCGAATATTCTTCGAAGAGTTGCGCAATTTTGTTCGATTAATAACTTTATGAGATTCGTAACGTTAGAGTTGCGACGCGAGAACTATATTAACGAAAAACGTTCGTCAACAAGAGAGCAATGAAATTCAATGTGTTAAATAATGAAAAACTAGTTTTTCTTAGAAATTTATCGACTTAAAAGAATTATTACGTCGTAATATACAAGAATATCTAGCTCATAAATAATGTTGAACGCGTCAAAGCTAAACACAATATTTTTGTCAAGAAGAGAGATGAGATCTTTGTGAAAAAATCTACAAAATTAGCGATTTTTCTTAAAGATCTCGTCTTAGAGCAAGAATCTAGTGACGACGAAGATAAGAATGACAAATCTTTTGAAAACAAGTTTAACAAAGAAGCGACGAAGAAGAAGACAAAGAACAAGAAGCGCAAAAGCGAGAATAACGAATTCTTTGAGCAAGACAAAATTAAAGAAGAAACGAAGAAATCTAAGGCAAGAAAGAAACGCAAGAGCGATGTCAAAAGAATTAAAATGAAGAACAAGAGCAAAGGCAAGAAAATCAAGACGAGCAAAACGACGTTAAAACTAGAATTTGACATCGAGATTTTTTTGAAAGAAGTTGAGACTTCTAGATCTTCATTGATCACGTCTTTACTTTAGGCGAATCGAATAATAACGATGCTCGTAAAAGCTTTTGTCGTCGCTAGAAAAAATCAATTGCGCATGCAATTTTTGATCAAGACTATTTTGACATCTAACTTAATTAAGACGAACAAGAAGAACGCCTTCAAGTCACTTAATGCGATCAAGAAATTCGCAAACAAAATTATCATAAAGATCGTGAAACGATATTTATCGTTCGCTTTTCTTAATTTCACACGCCTCGAAGATTTCTTCTTGATTAAGAACGCTTTGTCGCATGTGAAATCTTACGCACATGAGAAAGATCTTGGGAAATTCTTGAAGAAAAAGTCACATCTACTTAAGAAACATTGAAGGTCGATTACTCTAATCAAGGCGTACCACTAGCGGAAATTTCGCCCCTAATTGTTTGTTTCTCTCGCAAAAACGAAATTTCTTTTCGAATCAACTTTACTTATCACTACTCGCTTTTCTTTTCGATCGACGATTTTTCAACATCGTCAAAGACGTATCACCAACGAAAATTTCGCCCTTGATTGTCTATTTTTCTCGCTATTACACTAATAATCTTTTTCACACTTTGATCGTTTTTTTGGCGTTTCTTACTAGATCCTTTCCTCACTACGCGTCGATTCATCGACGACGATAATTCTTGTCGCCTACGAGAATCCATGTCGTCTACGAGAATCCTTGTCGCCTACGAGAATTCTTGCCATCTACAACTATCCCTAATGTCGCCATCGAGAACAATGGCATATCAAGAAGATTGAGGGCAAATGTTACGATGATCGTACTTTCCTTGCTTGGCAAGATATTTCTTGGCAATCAAGTCTATATTTAGATCTAGAGGACTTTCCTTCTCCTAGCTAGTAATTCAATCCTTTTCATCACTAGTGTCCTCCTTGCAGTGCGAGAATCGCACCATTATCGCTCTAGTATTTATTTTGATATTTATCGCCCTAATATTCTCTAGTCTATGGTGATAAAGAAGTAGATGCCTGCTACGATAGTAGACGACGTTCTACAACTTTGACATCTCGCTAAAAAGTTATCTCTTTTTCGTCAAATCGATTAGAGATTTAATTAGTAATAAAGATTCTATCGAAGACGATAATTAAGACTCTATTGTTCTTTCTAGTAACGTTGCCATAGTATTCGATGACGTTTTTCAATGCCTTTACAAACTTGTTTAAACTAATGTGCCTAGTAGAACGTCTAATATTACGTCGAAGATTATTGTCTAAATTCTTTCATGCGTAAGTAAGAGCTACAAAGTTCACAATATTACATGATTTCCTATAACAAATAATTGTCTAAATATAGTCGTCTATTAAACGTTCTTTTCGTGCATCTTGTACGATATAGTGCTTCAACTACAGCTTGTCAAAGGCCTTAAAGATAAATATCTTATATTTGGCAATCAAAGTTGTACAAAAGTCGTTGAATTAACTATTGAGGCGTTGCTATAGATATTTTGATTGATTAGTGAATCAAATTATCGTTAATTTGCGTAGACAAAGATACAATTGCTCGTTTACCTCTTTTGTGATTGTCACACGCCTAATCTGCTGCGTAAACATGTGGACGTCGCGATAAAAGACATCTTTTTTAGACACTATGTAGTCCTCTGGCGAATGTGCGTTCTTTGGTAGACCTAGATAGAAATACTCTACTTCTGAAGGCTTGAACGACTCTTGTTTAATAACAATCGAATTGCCTTGTAGATGTGTAGACTTTGAATTAGACGTTGAAGATTCTTTTGCATAATAAAACGCAATGCCTCGAGACTCGTTTGTAGAATAAGAAGCAAAGAGTGCGTTCGTAGAATAAGGAGCAATGCTTCGCGAACGATTTTTGCTTCTATTACGTCCTCTATTAAAGCGATTGCTTCTATTTTGATTTTGCTCTTGAATGTCTTCTGCGTAGACTCGTAACCTATTTATTTGAGGCGACAAGAAATGCTTCTAGCGATAAGGGAAGACTAGTTTCTCGTGGGAATTTTGTAGATTTTGCAATGTAGAATAGACAGTTTGGAATGTCTTCTTCAACGACATCTTCGACGTCTTTTGCGTTGTTATAAACAATGCTTGTTCTATCAAATTTGGGATATTTGATTGTACGAATGCTTCCTTTGCATCGATCTTGTTACTTAACGCTTGTAGCATTCCTCGCATCTCGATAGATTGATTGTTTATTAATTGAATAAGGATGGCGATATTTGACTTGAATGTTATGTCGTCGAAGTCCTAAACGACGAAGCTATTAAGATGATCGCCTCATATTGCTAGTGCTTCGTGGCGAGCTTGTATAATCTCCAATTGTTGCTTTGTTGATTCTACTAGCTTTATATCGTTTATAGCACTAAGTGATTGCCTCACGTCTTTCTTTGTAGGAAGCATCGTGTGTAGATTCTTTGGCAAAGTGGAGGGGGAGGAGAAGAAGAAGAAAGGTTGTTCGTCGTCGTTTCGTTTGGCAGCGACGACGACGACGTCCATAGATTCTTTGAGGTTGTCGTTGATTGCAAGTGACGCAAATGTAGAGCCTATTAAAGAGATTCTTTTAGACTTTCTAAATGGTTTTCCCATTAGCTTTGTAGACGATAAAGCAGATTGCTTCGTAGGCGGAATTCGCGAGCGAAATGCTCTTCGTCGTTAGTGCTGCCTCAATTGCGACAATCCTATCGATAGAAGATAGGCATCGTTAGCATGCTTGATGCTATCAACTGTTAGGAATCACTGGATCAAATGCATAATGTGATGGGTAAAGTGTTTCTTTTTTTATCTATCTGGCTGTCGGAGGCAGATATATGGGCAAACCGACCAGCACGACGATCCTGGTGCCAGCGCTAGGCCTAATCAGGTAGGAGTGTCGAGCAGACCTCTGGGCAGACCTCATGCCATGGCAATTCGTAACATTTTCTTTGCTCTTGTGTTATAACTTTTGCTTCGAACATCTATTTGCGCTAAGCTTTCTTTTGTTGCTTGATTGCTAACTTTGACTTTCTTAAGAATCAATTAATTTCGTTCTTTTTTTCTAGATAAGTTTAGCATAAGTTGTTGTAGCAAGCTATTTAATTAAGATTTGTGTATACTATAAGATTTAATTGTTTTATTATTATATTAGATATGTTCTTTTTTGTAGTAACATTGCTTTCTAGTTTCTTCTCGCATTTGTTTACGATCTTCGATAAGCTAATTAAAGTCTTAAAATAATTCGTGATATTTTCTATGCATTCGTAAAAGTTCTTCTAGTTATACTTTTTGTTTAAGTCGATAATTAAGCTATAAGATTTAATAGTCTTCTAAAGTATTTAATTAACTTTCTACGTAAATGCGAATGTCTTGTCTAATAATATTTTATTTAGAACTTTCTATAATTGATTTGAATTCTTTATTAAATAGTAATTGTTGTTCGATTTAGTCTTAAGAGTGTTTGTTTTTGTGTCAATTTGCTTTCTAATATCGTTCTAGCTATTAAGTATCTCTCTTAATATAACATTAATTTATCGACGATTTATCAAGTTTTGTAATCGACAATCTCTTGCGAAGTAACTCGATTTGTTATATAAATAGCACGTTTTTTTAAATTTGTTATCTTGCTTTTTTCTAAAATTCTTCTCTTTGCATTGTTGAGTAAAATTCAATTTTATAAATACAAGCTTACGATAGTTTAAATTACTATATTTCTAATTAGAATAAGATTCTCTCTACTAATATTTAGTTATTGATTCAAAGAAAATTCTTGCTCTTTTATAAGATTGATTGTATTGCTTTTTTATAGCTCTCTTATATAGTTTGTCGTCGAAATTGATAACTACTTCAATAAGGTCGAACATGTTGTTAATAAATTTGCTATTACGCATAATTTTATCTTTAAGATTGTTCTTAAGATCTCGTCGAAATATTGTTATAAGTGCGACATCGTCTTACTTAATAAGATTGACGTATTTTTGGAATTTTGCTACGTAGTTTATTGCAAAGGTTTGTTAAGTTAAGTGCTAAATTACTCTTTTTGCAATTTGTTTTTCGTTAAATGTTTCGAAGATTCTTCGAAGCTCTCTTTTGAAATTGTTGAAGTTCATAAATATCGCACGAGAATTTTCGTTATAATTGTTCAAATATTTGCGTAAATTTGACTTGAGCCAATGCTAAACTCCTTCTCTAAGAAATGTTAATACAAAAATTGTCTTTTGATTCGCTAAAACAAGATAGAAGATAAAATAAATATTTATTTACATAAGCTAGTCCTTCAAGTCAATACGATCTTTATAATAGATGTTAGGCTTGTTGATTCTTATCTTGTTATCTTTATTAAACGTTGATCGATATAATGTTGTTAAGCTAGTGCTTAAGATAGAGGCGCATTAATCTAATACAAACATTCTTAGAGTATTCAAAGTATTACGCTAGTACTTTTACAAGAAATATTAGAGAGAAATTTATGCTCTAAAGAGGTTTGTAAACGTCTTTAGGCAATGCAAACAATTACTTGATAACAAGAAATTGCAACTTTGTAATCGTAACAATAAGTTAAAACTTAAGATAAGTTGAACACGATTTATTAGAAAGTTGTATTTAAGATCTATATACTAATAAGATTCTTCTATGCTTAGAATGCTCAATATGTTTAGTTGCCAAGATTATTGAGCATGCTAAATCTATATATACCCATATCTTGTACTACGAAGTTCTAGGAACTTCTTATACTGATCTAGTCCTAGATAGAGTCGTAACAATATTATAGATAAATACTTTAGAATGTAATTGTCTGGTACATAAAAAAAAAGTTGTTAGAATCTAGATATACAGTACTAGATAGACCGATCCCGAACGAATGTTTTTGACATGTTTTAAAATTAGTGGTAAGTCTATATAGTCACTGGTTCAAAGAAAATGTAGACGAGCTTGCACAAATTGATTGCAATTGATAGTAATTGTTTTGATGCAAAAGACAAAGCAGCAACAGCAACAACGTAGACTATATGTAGCAAAAGTAGTCTTGTCTAGACCCTAATATCTATATTACGAAGCTTCGAACAACGTATTCAATAGATATTAGGCAATATTGTTGAGATAAACAAATTAACGTCTGTACAATGCTCTCGAACATGCTATTAACAAGCAAGCAAGCAAGCAATCAAGCAGGCAGGTAAGAGAGAAGTTAACAATTAGGAGATATCTTTCTCTTACCTTGCTAACAGGAGAAACTTGTATATCCCAGGTCCATCTCCAATGTTGTAAATGTAAACAAGAGCAAAATCGCCCGGTGGTGATCGACAAGGAATTAATGCGCATCCAGCGATCAGGCTGGCATCGAGTCCGCGGTCTTTTCAAACAACGCTAAAACGTAATGTCCTTGGCATTACATGCTTGGCACGTAAAGTAACAACACTCGCAAGCGGATGCAGCCTAATGACAATGAAGCAAGACCAGCCGGGTATTTTTGCGGCCTCTTGCATTAGCTCCCTATTGTTCCGCCTCATTGTGCGATCTGCAGTCTTGCATCTTCCTCGCTCACGCACTCACATCGTGAGGAGTGTCGCTAAGAATGTCACGAGCGGCGTTCTATAATATGACGAGTCGACGTTTGTTTGTTCAAGGTCGTCGGGCATGTTGTGTACTGAAAAACAGAGATGCTTGATTTGGTAACGTCCACTGCAGTTCTCAATACTGAGATACTAGAGTTCTTCACTGTTCTTGGTAACTCCATCAAGGACTGCAGTGTTTTCAGGCCGCGAGGTCTGATAACGCGACCGCGAGCGCTAGTCTCATACCTCTTCGTAAAGGCGCATGCCCTCAGCTCTTCTCAAGCGATGCGTATAGCCTACCATTACAGCTAAAACCAGCTCTACGGACCAGCCCACCAGCTATATTGCATAGTCTCTTCAGGTACCATGGTTAGTGATTAGCTCCATCCTCGAGGACAATTAAGGCTGTCATTTAATCCATTAATCCATCGGGTCAAGTAGTTTCAGAACCCTTTCAGCTTTAGAAGGAAAAGCGATGATGAAGGTCGTCAGTCAAGGTTCCTACGCAGCACATCCCAGTCTCACAGTCCTAGTCCGAGCCCATCCGGTGTCACTGGCCCAATCCGAGAGGATCGTTATGAATCCATAACAGCTTTACCTCAGACATCAACATTGACACACTCTCGGAAAAACAGCGACCGATCTAGAAAGAACAGCGAGACCGATCCAGGGCCGCTGGGTCTAAATGTAATCTATACTCCTGAAAGTGCTCTCAAAGTGGACATTGTTTTTATACATGGTCTCGGAGGAACTAGTCGAAGGACGTGGTCGAAGAACGAAGATCCGGAGTTGTTTTGGCCATTAAAATTCCTTCCCTCCGAGCCCGATGTCTGTGAGGCCAGAATACTCACGTTTGGATACAATGCCAATTTCCGTGCGGCAGGTAACGTCAGCACCTCAGTACTGGACTTTGCTAAAGATCTACTTTTCGATCTCAAGTACGCGAAGGATGAGCAGAAGGAGGATTTGAATATAGGACATGTGAGTAGAAGTCGAGCGTAAGGGCCTAGAACAAGTCTGACTGTGACACGAGGTACCCCTGATTTTCGTGGTCCACAGTATGGGAGGGCTCATAATCAAGGAGGTGAAGATGCCCGCTTAATTGCCTGTGCTACACTGAGAAGGAGCAGGCATATATGCAAGGCCAGAATGATCCTGAGTACCAGTCCATAATCAAGGCTGTCACTGCGATCACCTTCCTCGCAACGCCGCATCGCGGTACCAATTTGGCCGAACTATTGGACCGGATCTTGCGATCAAGCATTGTCACCAGTTCGAAGCAGTATATATCTGAGCTTGCGAGGAACTCATTCACTCTCCAAAAGCTCAACGAGCAATTTCGCCATGTTGCACCACGACTAGATATCGTATCTTTTTATGAGACTCAAGCTACCTCAATTGGGCTTAAAAGGACTCGAGTTGTAAGCTGATTTCGGCAGGAATTTCTCTATACCTATGCTGACATTTCAAAGATGATTTTGGAAAAGGATTCATCCGTGCTAGGGTATCCAGGGGAGACCTCGAGAGCATTGGACGCAGATCACCATAACGTTTGCAAGTATGATAGTCCTCGAGATCCCAACTACGTTACGGTGAGGAATGCTCTCCAATCAATCGTAAGTAAGGTCATTTCGACAAACAGATCAGATAAGCCGCCTTCATCAGATCGATTTAGGTCGCAGGATTTGAAGTCCTTGCTAGAAATCACAGAGTTGCCAGACATAGATTACATCTTCTTCAGGGACCAGTGGGCACAAGGAACCAGTGATTGGTTCCTTCAAGAGAATTGTTACCTTGAATGGTTACACGCCCGAGACCCAGCACCGAAACTCCTCTGGCTGAACGGTGGGCCCGCAACCGGCAAGTCAGTAATGTCTTCATTCATCATCAACAGCCTTGTTGAGCAAGGTGTCTCTTGTCAATACTTCTTCATAAGGTTTGGTGATCAGAGGAAATGTAGTCTGAGCTTACTGCTTCGCTCAATCGCTTACCAAGTAGCAAGAGACGTGCCGGAGTTCTTGGAGGGATTGGTTCAGCTTGTGGATGAAGCCATTGACTTTGGAACGGCAGACCCGAGGACCATTTGGGAACGCATATTCAAGTCCATACTTTTCAGTGTGAAAGCAGGCCAGCCATTATACTGGATTATAGATGGCCTTGATGAAGCGGATAATCCTCGGGCACTGTTCAGACTATTGTCTGACATCTCTTTGTCATATATACCGATTCGGATTCTGCTCGTAGGCCGGAAAACTCCGGATTTAGTTGACGTCTTTGAAAGGGTTCCGGAAGTGCTAAGTCCCAACTCGATAAGCATTGAAGGACATCTGGAAGACCTGCGCTGTTACATTCGTCAAGAGCTGAGCATGTCTGGCAATGCTAAATTTGAAGAAGGTATTGTGCAGCGCATTGTCGAAGGATCACAGAACAACTTTCTCGTAAGTCTCGCGAAATTCTATTGTCCGGTAGTACTAATTGTCAGTGGGTACGACTTGCTGTTGATAAATTGAATGTCTGTCATACACAAGCCGATGTTCAGCTCGTACTCCAACAATTACCGGTTGGTATGGAAGCAATATATGATCGGATGGCATCTTCAATTGCCCAGAACCCATCTGCAACAGACAGGGCGCTGGCATCGACCTTACTGCAGTGTATGAGTACTTCATTACGTGTGTTGACAGTTACGGAGCTGTCGCAAGCACTACACGAAGATGCCTCCAAGATGCTAGATTTCCAACGAGCGATAGTGGATCTGTGCGGTGGCTTTGTTGTTATAGATAATGGTGGTAACGTTGCCATGATCCATCAGACTGCTCGAGAATACTTGCTCAGCGGTAACGATCGCCCTTATCACGTTGATGAACCTTTTGCCCATATGCAAATGTTTTTGAATTGCATGCGATGTCTCATGGCTATCGGTCTTCGTGCAAAGGTGAAAGGGAACCAGAAACCCGAATTTCTTGACTACGCTGCTACCTCATGGTCTTCGCATCTCAGATTAATGCCACTCGATTCTGGTCAGGGACATGATGTCCTCATAAAATTCTTGACCGGCCATTGGGTCTTAACATGGATCCAAACCGTGGCAACAGGTGGACAGCTAGGCGTAGTGATCCAAGCGTCAAGACACCTTTCAAGGTACTTTGCGAAACAGAAGGAACAAGATGAAGCATGGAACGGGAGAGATCGTGACATTGTGAAGCAAGAACTCATTGAAAGCTGGGCCGAAGACTTGGTGAAGATAGTTGGGAAATTTGGAACGATCTTGCGACAAAACCCTGAATCAATCTACAAACTTATCCCGCCCTTCTGTCCCCGGAATTCAGCAATCTACCAACAATTTGGAAAGATGAAAGACAAGAGTCTCGTGGTATCAGGCCTATCGAATGAGAATTGGGACGACTCGCTCGCGCGCATGTCATTCGGATTTGGCACATACGCCTCGTTCATCTCAGTCGCCGGAGCCCAGATTGCCGTCCTCGTCACGTCAGGGATTGTTATACTCTACGACTCTTCAACCTTTGAGGAGGCGACAGCCAGTCCAATCAAGCATGGCGAGCGCATATACAGGATGGAGTTGAATAGTACAGGGACTGTGCTCGCTACCTACGGCTACAAAACGACCAAAATCTGGGAAACTAAGACCGGAAAATGCAGATTGTTGGTGGGAAATATCGAGTCACGACCTCGACCGCTCGCCATGCTTTTGACCAACAATAGTACTGTGCTTGTTGTTGGCACAGATGACAGACGAATCAGATCGCTCAACTTAAACGATACGTCCCCAGCCTGGCAGCTTGTGGCGGAGCTCGAAGAACCCGAGCTTGAGGGGCATTTCTTGAACTCGTCGAATCATATGGCCCTGAGCAAGGACGGAAAGCTGATTGCTGTAGCCTACCGCGGGCATCCACTTTCGGCCTGGGAGACTGACGGACCCGTGCATATCGGCCACTGCTGGCGTAAAAGAGAGGAGATTGCTAGAGGCGAGGTAATCGAAGCCGTGTGGCACCCACACCAACTCGAAGTTCTGGGCCTTTACATAGAAGGCGTTGTGTTCAAATGGCGCCCTTATGAGGATGAAGTAGATGAAATCGCTACCGGTGCATCTAGGCTAGCGATCAGCAGGGACGGAAATCTCTTCGCGACCGGCGATGTACGTGGAACGGTGAAGGTGTACACCACATCTGACTTCAGCCCCTTGTACCATTTGGTCTCCGAAGATGCCGTCCTCAGCCTGGCGTTCAGTCCCGATCTACGGCGCTTTTACGATGTAAGGGGCCATTATGGGAGTGCCTGGGAGCCGAACGCTCTGATGAGATTTGCGGAGCAGAAAGGTAGAGACATCTGGAATGGAAGCGAGACGGAAAGTCTGACCCCAAGTCACACGGCCTCCGAAAGCCGGACTCGGAGAATTGACTCTATCACAACACTCGCATACTCGCCTATGGGTCGTCTTTATTGCTGTGGTACAGAGCAAGGAACCGTCCGTTTGCACGACACGCAGCGAGGGAAGTTCGCGGACCTTCATATGTCCCAAGGCTTCCTAAGCATCGAGCATATGAGCTGGAGTAACGATGGGCGATATCTCTGCTTCTCCGACTCGAGTAAAAGGGTCATTGTTAAGTGTATAACTACCAACACCGGCAACTTAGAGCCAACGATAGAGACAAAGGCCGAGATACCGTTGAAGAACAGCACGAGCGGGCCCATCCTACAATTGCTATTCCACCCTAATTCAAGCCACCTCCTGGTCCGTTCCTCGTCAACGGTTTGCATTATCTCACTCACGTCTTTTTCGGTGACACATTCATTGGATTCGCACACGGCTGATTCCAAATGGATCACACATCCTCAGGACGCCGCCTTGATCATTGGGATCGGACCGAATGCTATTGACGTATGGGATTGGACCCTAGCTAAACGCCAGACTTATATATATAATCCTCCACAGTCTCAAACCATACCACTAAACCCAGAAAGCTTTGCAGATCAGACTACGGTGGACCGAGCCCTTGTCACCCTCGACAAAAAGCATGTGTTGGTTCAGACGTCGCCTCTTAACAAGAATTTGAGAGAGAAGACGGTCTTCTATTTTGAGACCTCTTCATGGGTAATATCCACAGCACCAACACCGGCCGTCGCGCAAGAGAGAAGCTCAATGGAAATAACCACTTTTCCACTTCCTCGAAACATATCCTCCCAAATCGCCCTCTGTCTCACCTTCCTATCCAACAACAACCTTATATTTCTTTCCAGAAGCTTTTCAATCTGCTCTTGGCGACTTCCACTCCGCTCAGGTTCGTCACTATCCGCTTCTCTTCCGACACGCCGTTTTCTCGACGTAGTTCCAGCCACAACGAGCTCAGCGTCTCTTCTTTCAGATCACCACAAGAAAGATAGCGGTGATACTACTGAGGAAAAGACCAATATCCTTTTCTCATTACCTGGTGATTGGGTTAGTAAAGACTGTGTAGCTTTGTGCAGCGTTTGGAGCAAAGAGAGGTCTCTGCTATGTCCAAGAAATGGCGAGATTGCTGTTGTTAGGTGCGCGGCTCTGTTTTGAAACCTTCCTCTGTACACAAACAGTCCGTGTCGGTTGAAAATGTTCACTTCGTACCGGTCACTGTAGATGAAGAAGTAGCGAAGGCAGAATGAAAAACCGGCATATCGATATGAGGGGAAACCAAGGAAGACGTAGGGGTCCTACTTAGGATGTCAAGGTGTACCTAGTCCACTTTCTTGACTTGACAACGAGGCCAAGCTCCTCTGTCTCCAGAGCGTCCCTCGATGATAGTCAATGAAGAAGAGACACAGAGCAATTAAACACAGCCCGCCCATCAAGGTGAATGTCCAGCCAATACCCATTGCATCTATCGCATGCTGTAGGAATGAAACTGCAATAGCCGCCAACGAGCATCGTACTATGTTGCTGGCAGCCTGAGCAGCAGCTGGTGATCGATAATTCTTGTCCACGAGGAGGGTGTTGTAGATCTTGAGATCCATCGCTTTAGGTTCGACGAATGGAAATATTGGAGAAGACTTACGCTGAAATCGAGTTGCATGCACCATCCTACAATGAATTGAAAGGAAAGCGGGATGGCCATATGCTAGTGGGTGCAATTCATCAGCTGGTGAGCTGTCTGAATTTTCGGAGGATATGCAGACCTGATGGTAGTGCAAAACCCAGCCGAAAGCCACAACTGAGCAGCTGGTCACGAGCATTGGTATCCACACAACGCCGAGCCGCGCCTTTTCAATAGGAAAGTTGTCCAGATCGTCTCCCACCGCTTTGTCTGTTGAGAGACCCCGTTCGGTCCGGGCATTGCGATACGCCTTGTCCAGCAGCGGGCCGGAGAAGAAGGTTGACACCGTCCCACCAATACCAAATGGAAGGTATATCAAACCTGCTTGCCACTGATTTAGCTTGTAGATATCAACGAACAAGACGGCGAGCGACGTGTTGATGCACGTATAGACGACATAGAGCATGCCGCAAGCAATGATAATAACGGTATTATCCCTGCGGGCAAGGATTTTCAAGGACTTTAAGGGATTGGGCATTCGCCACTTATAATCAGCAGCTACGTCGCTGTCTCTCCAATGACACATCAGCGTAGGGATAGGTAATCGTAAGTGCTTTGGTGGCCTGAGTGATCCATTGCCCACAATACTCCGAGAAGTTTCGGGGAGGAGGATGATCATGCTAAGCAAGCATAATCCTGCGGCGATACTCAAAAACCAGAATATCCAGGTCCAACCAGCGGCATAGCTTAGACCTCCTCCTAGAATGGGACCAAGGCTCGGCGCGATCGTAATACTTTGGACATAAGCCTCGGGTCTCCCAGATTTGGAGTCTAGACCTACGCGAAGGATACCGCGCTAACAGAAGACCCTCTTTCAGCAGGAGACGCAACATCAGTAATCACCCCATACGCAACTGAGAAGGTGCCTGAACACGTCAGAGATGAATACATGGCTAGGAAAAGAAAAGCGTGCCAGAGATAGCGAGAGCTTGCAAGATCCGAAGACCTACGAGGGCTGAATAAGTATTCGACATAACCATGGCGATATTGGCCCCTATGTAGAGAACTAGAGCAATCATGTATACTGGTCTACGTCCTAGTACGTCAGCAGCGTCACCAACTAGAGTCGGCGCGACTGTCGCCATTGCCATATAGGAGGTAATGGTGAGATTGATCTTGTCGACAGAGACCGAGAAGGTCTGAGACAGCTGGTGTATGGCTGGATAATAGATGAAGCTGGTCAAAGTTGAGAACCAAGCAGCATAAGAAACCATAGCAACAATGCACCATTTCTCAGCTACCGTGAAAACAGAGTATTTCTCAATTGCTTCTGCTCTGTTACTACCGCAGGCCTCCTTTGTGGCCATGGTCCGAGTGTCAGATTTAGAATGCATAGACGTGCGTCAGAAAGCGATGTTGTCTGAGATGATAGTCACGCATATGAAAAGATCATGTAGAGCTGGAAAGGAGCCCAAGAGGGAGCTTCCAAGGGACATACATTATGCACATTATCCGATATGTTTTGACACCGATGAAAATGGTGGAAGTAAGATCGCTCTTGCCACCAGATTAAACCTCTCGCCCGATCATTGGTGCATTCAACGCTAACCCCAATAAGGATTTATGCAATCATTGTGCAACATTCAATGAAAACTAGTTTATATAGTCGTACATAAGCGCTGTCAGTCCTACATGATTCAAAAAAGACCACAAAGGCGCTCTTTTGGCTCATTATTCTGTCAATAGTCGAAGCGAGACTTCTCATCACAGGGATAGGTTTTGGTGACGAGAAGCGATAGCGCGCGCCTATATCAAGACCACATCAATTCAGGTAGGCAGCCAGGACAGATGTCGCAACATGAGGACTTAAATCAACTAGGTGAGCATCGAAATGCTGCCTATCATTAGACATTGTAAGCTCGATCCTCTCTCACCGACCTCGGAAGAAGCTGCAATCCGATTGAGCGACGCTCTGCTCTCCGTGGACCCGTAGGATCGCCGCGATAGTCAAGGTTGTACGATAGTGTAATTCGTGCAGCTCTGCTAAAGTTCGAAACTCCCCGAACTCCTCGATTTCAGCCCAACTTCCATTCTTCAAGATTTCGTATGAGAGCTCTACTCCCGTGATTTACGCTTTCCAACTTTATGAAGATATCTACACCCTTCATCTCTAGACCTCTATTCCCCGTACGGCCTTCAACACCTTGGGAGAAAATTAAAGCAAGTCCCAGCTGTTTTCTGGCACGTTGGCTGTACGAGAAGCGTGGCCCTCCCCTAGCCGTTGAGCCAGTAGAGAACCCGATAGCTGTGGTTTGTGTCTCAGACACGCACAATCTCCAACCGCAGCTGCCAGATGGCGATCTGCTACTCCATGCAGGAGATCTTACGGAAGCAGGGACATTCAAGGAGCTTCAGGAGCAGCTGGACTGGCTTAATAACCAGCCTCATAGACACAAGGTGGTGATCGCAGGTAAGCCAAAGAACTTCTTGTCTATGATTATGTGGTCTTATCAGCCTATGAGGGAACCACGACCGCCTCCTCTCTCCCACCTTCATTGATCAGAACCCCAGGTATGCCCTCGCGAAGAGCGGCAAGACTCGCGACGACCTCCATTGGGGCTCCGTGATCTACCTTGAGAATTCATCAACATCGCTTCGTTTCCCTAGAGATCGTCAGTTGACGATATATGGATCCCCAATGACACCCCAGTATGGGAACTGGGTGTTCCAGTATCCGCGAATCCGCGATGTCTGGAGGGACACGATACCGGACGGCACGGATATCTTACTCACGCACGGGCCTCCGAGGGGCCATCTGGATACTGTATATGGCCGAGCGCAAGGGTGTGAGCACCTACTGCGGGAATTATGGCGTGTGAAGGACAAAGCTTTGAAGCTTGCTGTGTTTGGGCATATCCATGAATCATACGGGCGGGAGACACTATTTTTCGATTCGGTGCAAAGGCATCTCGAGGAAAGCCTGTCGGGGAAGCTGGGATCTTTGGGACTGCTCAGGATGGCGCTGATGTGGCTAGTGGGGAGATCCGGGATCTGGCTGCCGTTGACACCGAGGATCACCTTGGTAAACGCTGCCCACAAGATTTATGGTAGGTCGACAGAAGGTAGGGAGCCTGTCATAACGTATCTCTGATATAGGGGCGTAAAGACAAGTAGCCGGTGGAATATTAATGTTGCTGATTGAAAACAATCTTTCCCTTTCACGTTCTCAAAGTCGATTAAACCGGTGTAATTATTCGGTATGTCTTTCAGTAAGCGCTTTGCTGTTGTATCTCTGCACGAATGTGTCTTCGCTGGCCAACAAGTTAATCTTTATTCGGTCGTCGAAAGTTGTCTTGCGAAGTATCTAAACGTTTTTCAGCCTACCAATGGGATATCCCATATCATGGCTTCTGTTGGAATGTCCCTTTGGTCATCCCCTTTTCATCAGTTGGCCTCCTCATCGAGAATTCGCCTCTGGTCGCATATACCCTCACGATGGCGTCCCTTCAATGCCTCAGATACCTGCCTGGCCGTCCACCAATCAAGCGATTGATCGTCAGGCTGTTAGGGAGTGTACCAAGCACAATATCTGGCGCATATCCTAGCTTTATGTCTAGGACAGCAGACCTCTTCCGTTGCGTAGAGTATCCAAGGCAAGTGTGGATTGGTATTTGGAGTCGCGGCGGTCCTGCGCTGTGATCTTTATATGCTGATTATTTCGAATTGCTTAGTGAAGAGATATTTAGGTTCCCTTCTGGTTCAATATTGACCCTCTCGACCTCGTCTCGCAAATTCTGGCAAGGCTTTGCTTGTTGTTCATTCGTTTGAGACGACGCCTGACTCGCACAATCATGGGAGGTACTTCGTAATCTATTTGTAATCGTTATTCGGTCATTGTTACTGATTGCGTTGATATCTAGAGTGCCAAATTCAATGATTCAAGGAGCTTCAACAATTCGTATCCATCAACCTAAACTTAACCTAATGGTGGCTTGGCAACCCCGGTAAATGTGCGGACATGCAGACTTTCATCACCAGGCCAGGTCTATTTAGCTATTATGAAAAACACCAGCATGTAGAACGTAGTGTATAAGTCACTGTAGCGCAAAGGAAAAAGAAAAAAAGGGCAAATCAGATCAGATCAGGGGACTCGAACCGTCGAAAAATCAATAAAAATTTGGAGCTCTAGGGTTGCGATGAATTAGTAAACGTTATCGGGGGAGGAAGATACGGGCGCACTAACTCTCTTTGATTGAGCGTGTCATCCTTAGTGCAGGGGCCATGCTAATCTTCTCTGTATCGTTTCAATTGACCAAATGCCCGAAGGCAAAGAATAAATGTCTTAATTTAATATATAAACCACACTAGTATCACGCTGAAACCTCGGCTTTTCTTGCGCATCACAAAAATCAATGGCATGATGTCTCGAGCACACAGTGTGCGCACCCCTATACAGCGTGCTACAAATTTGGCCGCCCGATCACCGAGACCTAGTCAATCACAGCCTATGGCTCAGAATGCCAATATAGATCTACGAAAGGGTTTGCCTATACATAATTGAATCTCACTGTCAGACCGGCGTCAGCTGAGTTCTCGCTCAGAAGCCAATCCCTCCACCAATACCGCATGAATAAGAGTTACGGAAAATCCAGTGGCCACAAATGCTAATGTACACTTTCAAGGGGAGTTCTTTCGCCTCGATGGGTTGGGGGTGACAGACAATGATGCACAGGAAGTGGAGAATTATGCAATGACGAGGTGCCATTCGCTTTGCGCAATTACACTAGGACATCATCGGATGGCAACAGCATCCTTTTCCCCCACACCATCCCGTGTGCCGACTACGAGTACGCCTTCCCCATACATACGCTTTCGACCCGCTCTATGGAATTTCCCCGAAAGATTAACTCCTCCACTGTGGATGCCCACGCATGGTGATTGGTTGGGTTCGATGTGTGCAGCTAGATGTCGGCCTGCATATGTGGTGCTCGCGAATCCTTACCGTGCTATCTAACAATGAGGCAGACGAGGCAACCGCGCGCGGCGAGCTGTCGGATGCTGCGACTCTGACATGGAGGCAATAAGGGCCCTGTAACCATTGGAGCGCTTTTGCTTATCACGGCATTGCATAAAGTAGATGTGGAGTTGCTGGAGCTGGCGCTTGTTCACGGCCTTTCAGCTTCCCGTTCCTACTTCGTACATTAGCTTATCCATCCTAAGTGTACGTCGAGTCCAATCATAGGACAGATTAGCTTTTTGGAGTATCACTGCCACCCCTGAACGAACACCATGAAAACGGGCTGCCCTATGATCGTGACCCACGGGACAAGATTATTGGTCTACAGCGCCTAGCCACTTTCTCCAAGCTGCTGGTAAGATTTGATCGCGGCAGGAAGAGACGAAGGCTGTATCCGGCAACTGTTTCATAGAAGGGGTTGTCCATAGGAGGATGGCATTCGGCTTGCAATGAAGGTTGACTCTATATCTTTTGCCTTGAATACTCGAATATGACACAACAGACAATGGCGAGGATCTGATTTCTCGACGTAGCGCTCCTCGAGGTAACAGTGTCAGACTTGATACGCTCTGAGGTGGAACAGCCGGAGCTGGCGTACGCCGAGTTTGACCACCAATGAAATCAGCCCTAACTGTGTAAATGCCAAGCCAAGGTTATTGGTTGCATCGGTACTCAGACCCTGTGTGCACGAATTACATTTGGCAACGATTGAGACCAAAGTCAAAATACCAGCTCTTAGACCGCAGCATCTGATCCGGCAGCCGTCCTCTGGGAAGCCTCGCGAATTTTCTGGATAAGCATCCGAGGCTGGCTGAGATGTGGCGAATGTCCCGAACTGCACCTTTCGACCTGTGCTTTGGCGCTCGCTGCAAACATTTCCTGAAACGCAGGAGGAGCCGCTTGATCGTTCTCGCAGATAAGATAGGTGGACGGGATAAAGTGCCAAGCAGCAGTACGTTTGAGCTTAACGGTTTGCACCTTATACGACTGAGGTATAAGTCTTGAGGCCCACAATGAAGCTTCAGACGACGAAAGATCGTTGTACAGTGTCTGTTCGCCGCGTAGAATGCAAAAGCGTCCATCCGGCTAAAGATCTCTTAGTACTGGCTTTCGAAGAAGAGTATCGAGCATACTTACTCTAACATCGCTGTTGGGAGATTCGCCAAAAGCGCTTAGCACTGATTGACCCTTGTCGAGTAGAAAGGCACAATAATAGAAAAGGTGAGTCACGCCTCCAGCTAATCCTTGAGATTGACGTTTGGCGTAGCTAAGCTCTTCTGTTACAGCCTCGCTTCCGACTAGGCCCCCATAAGAATGCATAACAACAACAACATTTTTCTCCTCGTATTCTATTTGACGGATGAGCTCTAGGCGAATAGCCAATACGTCGTCGACGAGAGAAACCTGTGGGAAATCCGGTTTATCGACATCGCTACAGCTTGGTAGCCGAGGGTGTATTGTTGAGTAGCCTTGATCCATGAGACATTTTACTAACTTCTCGTAGACCTGAGGGATCTGAAAAGATCCCTGAACAAGCAGGATAGTCGGCAGGCTCCGTTGCTCAGCAGTCGTAGCAGACTTCGACGAGGGTAAGGTCGCCATAATGGTGCGTTAAGAGTGTAAGCACGAAAGATCGAGTTTGGTGGGTTGAAGGAAGCCGACCCAATTTGAAGTGGGACGAGACTTATATGTAGACAAAGGGACATCCAGGTCATTCGTTCCTTTACTTACCACAAAGTTGGCACATCATTCCCACCAGACATCAGGGCCGGAAATTGAACGACTGTCTTGGATGAAACAAAGACAGCCATACCCGATCGTAAGCAACCTGCTTGTATCATGCATATCTCATGCTAGACTGTGGATCCTTTCCCTCTCCACACTAGAGGTTGAGCCACGTTGGGTCGCATTTTGCCCTCATGTACTCCTGAGACAACGTTTCAAAGGCAGCCCTGAAGCGAGGTCTCTGCCCCTTGTCCGCATGCTTCTCAGAATCAACGTTGATAGGGCAGCATGAAGTTGTGAGGCAGCCTCCAAGTTTCAAAGCAACGAGCAATAGATCCGAATAGAGCATGGTCCAGAAACATGTGGCTGGCTGAAGTGCATGATGGCTGCCTGGCAGGATCAAAGGATGCGCAATTTGCGGCGCTGCTCAACTTCGGTAACGATCGATCCTTTATGCCAAGCTATAGCGAGACTCGCACATGCATGGCAATGTAGCGTAATCGACATGGGATGAGACATACATGATAATATCCACGTACGTACTTGCCTAATGATCGACAGAGCTGCGCAGCCACGTCCTCTTTCAAGCGTAGCTCAATTTATCTGGCTAGGAGTAATGATCTGTTGTCAACCGAAAAAGAGATGGTAAGCGGCTCACCTGGCTAACAAGAGCTACCTGGGTAGGCCCACAATCAAGTCGACACTATAATCCCAGAGTGATACGTGCGACTTAATCACTTCAGAGAGCGGTGGACGAAGCTGTGAAAATGGCTGGTTCCTCCCTCACAAGATCTGAGACTTGGGCCGGCAAGCTCTTAACTCCACATGTACTAGCCATAGCTCTCTCCAGCAACATGTGGCTCTTCAAACACATCTGCGGCTCTTAATATACAGTTGTCAACAAGCCTGTACAGCAAGTCGGAATCCGAAGTCAGCTGCAATCGCCCCTTTTGACTTGAGTCCGTCAGTACTATCTCTTTCCTCTGACCTCCAGTCTCTCCTCCAAGGGATACGGCCTTGAGTGTCATTCGACGAAGGCCGGATTTCTACTCACCCTATATATTGCCTGGTGATCTATAATCTACATAGTCTTAAACGTATTGATGACATGATACATTCCAAGTCCATGAAAGTTCGTGCTGAAGAAGCTCTTCATTGAGGAATAGGAGAAGGTCTACGATCTAGGTCTCCTGAATAGAAATATTGACGCCCCTGATTCCATGGGTGATCATAAAGTACCTAGCCAACTAGAGATATATGGCCAGGCGAACGGCCTGGAACAATGAATCCCTTTTACAGCTTTCGTACTCGACATATACTCTGTGAGATCCGGTCATCGAGCGCACGCAGCGCCGGCAAGAGCCAAAGTTTGGGGGAACAATGTGAGATTGTCCAGCCCTGTTAGTTGGCCAGTGATGAGAAGATCTGCCTAACTTCATCCTCAAAAGGCTCCAGTATCGATGGAGTCGGGCCCAGCTCTGCTCAACAGAGTACTTCGTGCAAATGCTGTAGCTGGACGGCAGCTGGGAGACAAGGCTTTGTCCGCGGCCCAAGAACATAGATAGACGCGTGAATGTAGTTTTTCAATGCGGAACAAGGCCACAAGATGTACGTTTATTGTTGTGTGGAAGCCAAGAGTTGTCTTTGCTCTCGAACTAGTCCTTGGATGGACGGGTTGAGGCTGGTGCAAAACCACACAAAAGTATCAGACGCATGTGCAGAATCATGGAAGCCCACCTGTTTCTTCATCCTCTTGTCGGAGAATGCACTTAGCAATGCTACACGGTAGCCGGACGTTCGATACTGGTGCCTTTCCGCAGGGTAATTCAGAGGTTCGATGGGAGAAGTCAATATAGTACTTTGATTTGACATAGGGCGACACAGCGTCAGACCATGTTGATGAGAGCTGCCTCGTCGACGTGTTGAAACCACTCAACGATCATAACTATGAAATGAAATTGACCGATGCCCACGAAAAATGTGTGATCGGGCCGACTTTCTCCCGACTGGGGAAAGGTTCATCCTTGAACCGAGCATCCTTGAACCGAGCATCCTTGAACCTCGGTTCGAGACGCGGACTCGCGTTCAGTGCAGTAAAAATCGCGTCTCTTTCCGGTTCCTCTCGTTCATACAGCAATAGATCCAGATACGCTTCACGTCCCAAGATGCCTCATTCCGTCTCACCTCCTGCTTCGCCCAGCGTAGCGCAAGAAGATGGTATTATCCTAGACGCAACTTTACATGCGTCAAGCGATGTGAACACGCCTAGTAGCAGCCATGGTCAAAATGGCAACGGAGCGGAGGAAGCCTTGAAAACCAATATCAAGCTTGAGGAATTATTTCAAGATGGCGATGACGATGATGATGAGTTCCCAAGTTCCAGCGCTTCAAACGGAAAAGTCGAGAGTAGCCCACCTAGGGGACCACTGTAGGCTTGATTCCTCGGAAGCTACAATTGCTGGACTGACTTTCGATGCAGGGAGCTTGCACCATCGGCGAAGTTCTCAGATCCAGAGGTTATGCTAGCCTTCTACCAGCGGCTGTTTCCCTTTCGCTACCTGTTCCAATGGCTAAATCACTCCTTGAAACCTTCTAACGACTTCGGCCATCGAGAGTTCGCCTTCACCCTCCAAAACGACGCTTACCTTAGATACCAATCTTTTCCTACCTCAGATCTGTAGGCCTCGAACGTATCCTATCCTGGAAGAACCCTACTGACTTGTGAAAGCCTCCGAAAGGACGTCCTCCGCCTGAACCCTGCTCGCTTCGAGATAGGGCCCGTTTACACAGCCAACCCTCGAGATCGCAAGACCCTCAGGAAATCAACGGCTTTTCGACCGCTAGAGAAAGAGCTGGTATTCGATATCGATCTGACGGACTACGATGACATAAGGACGTGTTGCGTCAAGGCCAACATATGCCATAAGTGCTGGTCATTCGTGACGATGGCTGTCAAGGTGGTCGATGCTGCCTTGAGGGAAGACTTCGGATTCGAGCACATTATGTGGGTGTATTCCGGTCGAAGAGGAGCACACGCCTGGATCAGCGACAAGAGAGCGAGGACGATGGATGATCAGCGACGGAAAGCTCTTGCAGGGTATCTTGAAGTCGTCAAAGGTGGTTCACAGAGTGGCAAGAAGGTCAATGTGAAGAGAAACTTTGACGGAGACTTACATCCTCATCTTGCGTGAGTTCAATGCTCAATCCACTTCTGTATTGTACTAATCATGCTCTTATTGAAGACGAAGTCTGGACCTTTTGAGAAGGCACTTCGAGACGGACATCCTCGAGGGTCAGGACCCCTGGGCCGACAACGCCAAAGCCGAACGACTCCTGCAATTACTACCTGATCAAGCATTGAACGACTCTCTTCGAAAGAAATGGGATGCCGCACCCGGTAGATCGAGTGCCAGCAAGTGGGCTGACATCAACGCGCTCGCGAAGACGGGCGCCAGCAAGTCGTTAGATGGCAAAGCTTTGCGTGAAGCCAAGCAAGATATTGTGCTTGAATACACCTATCCCCGCCTCGATGTCGAAGTCAGCAAGAAGCAGATCCATTTGCTTAAATCGCCATTCGTCATACATCCAGGCACAGGTAGGGTCTGTGTCCCAATCGATCTCAGGAGGCTGGAGGAATTTGATCCTTTGGGCGTGCCGACTGTGACCGAGCTGCTGGGCGAGATCGACGCTTGGGATTCCACGAACAAGAAGGCAGATGGAGACGATGATGCCAAAAAGCTGTCAGACTATGAAAAGACGAGCCTCAAGCCTTATGTCGATTATTTTAGAACGCATGTCGCTGGGATCTTGAGAGAAGAGAAAGGAGTTAAGAGGGAGCGAGAAGATGGAGATTCGATGGTATTTTAGAACGCCCATGCATCGCAAGGCCACTGTGCCGTGAATGATCACACAAACCCTACTTAACTCCCGAGTACACGCACGATTGGTTGCCCAGGATCAACTTGGAACGTTGTTAAATTCTGTATCGTTCGATACTAAGCTTTACTGAGCCAGCAGCAAAGGTGACTGAACCCAACAATCAATCGTCCCGGCCGATAGTCCAGATAACGGAGAGCTTAGAACACCATGAGCGCCTGGAGTTCGTCCCTTCGGTTAGCAGAGCGACGTATTCATCGTAGTGGAAAGATCTCGTAGAAGAGATGAGTATTCGGAGTACGGAGAGTAACGGTCATAGCACTAATTTTGACCAAACGCTCGACCTCCGCATGAATTTCCTGTTGGGATTGGTTGCAATTGACCTAGGTCATTAGGCGTCAGCGAGCAACTTCCAAACGACGCTTTCATACTCCCGCTTCATGTACTTACTCTGCGTAACAGGGCCCGGCGCTCAAACTCTTCAATGAGTGGGGCACTGCTTTATTGGAAGCTGCGATACCGCTGCCGAGCCATATCTTCATGGTCTTCGCTCCTGCCGGACGACTTCCCACGATGTACCACTCGCTGCACGCTTGCTTCGATGTTGCACCCGAATGAGATAACCAATCTAACATTACGACGCTGAGAGCGTCGTCAGCTTCCGCTCCCAACAACGCTGGTGCTCTTACGTATTGCGCGAAAAGTACGTCATGCTCTAAATTTCTTGGGAAACCGTCGATCAAGAACCTAGTCCTACCGCTCCGTATGTCCTTGTACAACCTATTTAGGAGAGTCTCGACGTAGACTTCGTGCGGTAATAAAACCTCCAGCGCGGTCCGCGCGATGGGCTGCAATCCAGTCTCCACGCCACCAAGAGGATCGCTCTTTTTGTTCTTCTCGAAGGAGGCGGAGTAGTGTATAAAACCAAATTCCTGAGCTAGCCGGGCGCATTGCGTTCCTTTTCCGGCTCCAGGTGGCCCTATATGCGAGGATCGGGTGGTTAGAGGTCTGTTCCCCTGTACACGGGGAATATCGGATTGCGGAGTCTCGCACCAATGATGTAGACGATCTCCGCGCCCTCAAGATGCCGCGGGGTAGTCAATGGTTGTGCCGGAGATTGGATGGGAACGGCCATTCTGAGCAGGGGTGAGGAAAGAATGATGGAAGGAAACGAAACCAATGGGAACAAGCACTGACTAAAAGGTGGTGTGCAAGATGAATGCGTCCTGCGCCTTCAGACAATAGAATTGCTGATCTGTACATTCTCGGTTCCTCAAGATATATTAGATACACAAAAAGTAAAGGGGCCATGAAAGAGATATTAGCATAGTCTCAGAGTACCCTGAAAGAATGACTTTGCAGTGATCTTTTTCCGTGTCTTCACTGGACTCTCCGAATCGAACCTAGTGCGAGACCCTATTGGAGACCCGGTTTGAGCATCGCAAGACACTCGCATCCGAGACATTGGTTACCTTGCCTTGTCTACAGTTCATTCCTGTCCTAGTCTCTAAGGATTCTCTGTGGCGGATTCAAGGAGACTAGCCGACACCATGTTTTGACCTTTTTGATATGCGCCTGAATTTGTTCTGGAAGTGAGCTCATGTGTAGTAGCAAAACCGGGAATCCGTGAAATACTCGATACACTTGCGACCTTCCCATCAATCCATCTACAATTTTGGGTTCGTTTGTAGAAGCGTTCATCTCGGTCTGAAGAGCATTCTTGCCACTGAAAGCCCTTTTACAAGTAGCGATTCGCCTCTCGCACCGATCGATACTTCCTCACTCTCATTGCTACTTGTGTGTTGGGCTGGGAAATAGAAGATGAGCGATTGCAGCATAACATGTAGGGATACGTTGGTGGCTTGGAGTAATCAAGGAAAAGGAGATCAATGATTCCAAAGTAAAGAACAGAAGAGTAAATACTAATATCCATGCCGTTGATTCAGGAGGGCTTTAGTGTGTCTCGAAAAGTCGTCAAATCGTTGATGAATCTGTTGCCATGAAGGCAATTAAAAAGGTCTTCGCTTGCAAAGTCGTTTCCACAGCAGACTAGAGATCAAATACTTGACTTTGTCAATAAGACCAGGGGCAAGGGATGTCATTGGTGATTGGTTCCATCATCATCATAGGCTTAGCGTCTGGCGGCACAAGACATCACCAGCCGCGACAGCCGCGCATATATAGATGCATATATTGACGCACAGATAGACTCTAGTATACCACCTTTCAACTTATCGAAATCGCCATCTGAGTACGAATGCTTCTATTGCTGTCCCGAATTAGCTTAATCTGCCCACCTGCCTTGGATAACTCGCTGACAGGTAGACTGACCTACTGATGGCGGGATTCAGCACTGCACGAAAGGATGGCTCCTACTTAGGCACACCGAGAGAGCTCTTACAATCAATTTCGTACCGCGGAATCCGAGATGGAATAAGCCGGCTCCACCACCTTTTCTGCCTATTGCTGCTCTCCATAGGGGTCTAGCAAGTGACTCGGAAGAACCAATTTTATGGCGGATATGTACAAGTAGGCTTGAGCTTAGCCCTCCGAGGGTGTCCACCACGCACTCCGAGAATCTACTGGTCATCAATGACATGCAAAAACTTCTTTTCTTCCCGCTTCTCTCTTTCCGTTGCTGGAGGCAAGTCGTAAAATGAGGCGCTTCGGAAATCTTGCTACAGCACACGCCTACGTTAGTACTGTCAACAGTATCAATCTACCCCTGGGGGAACTGACCAAATACTGAAATGTGAAATTCTTCAAGTCGCCAGGCTCAATGCCCAGATCCTTGAATGTCTTCGCTTTCGGATCAATCTCCTGGTCGATGAACTCTCTTTCGACCTCATCAGCCGATGCAGTTGACCACCATATAAGTTTATTCAGCATGTTGGCTGCAGGCTTCAGTAGCCGCTTCGGGATGTTGATGTGGCGACGATGCTTGATAATCTCGCGGTCCACAAGTGCAGCAATCTCCGCCATAGAGTAATTCGTTGGCCCATGAAGCTCGAATGTCTCGCCAGCGGTGGTGTCGTCTTCAAGCATTTCCGCGAGCGCGGAGCCGATGTCGATGGCCTGGTGATGGTCAATGTACGGATGAGGGGAGTGGAGTACTAATATTTACGTGAACTGGCCAGAACCTCTGCTGGAGGTGGTTCGATGTCAAGAGATTATTGTTACCTGCGAGCTTCTTCAACAGGCGGTCTTCGAAACCGAAGACCGGTGCTGGTCGGACGATTGTCGTTTCGGGAAAGATCTTTCGGACGACTTCCTCGCCTCGTGCCTAACAAAGGTTAATTTCGAAAAGTATCTCCCTTCTGCCCTCTGCGTGCAAACCTTTGTACGGAAAAATTCGGATGAGGAATTCTTGTCTGCGTTGTAGGAAGACATGTGGATAAAGCGGTCAATGTCGTATTTAGCAACGGCTTCCGCAATACGCTCAGCTCCTTCGACATTGACGTCTTCATAGTCAAAGTTCCTATATAATTCAACTCATGCAGAGCTCTGGGAAAGGCGACGTAAGTACTTTGTAGGATAGTCTCTCCCAATGAGGTTATAGACAACGTCTGAATGCCGCACGCTCTCTTCAATCGACGGGGTGTTCCTCAAGTCCCATTCCTAACCGTCGCTCAGTTTCCACATTCAATTGCTTTTGCAGTATACGAACCATAAAGACAACGCGCCCTAGGTCTCCGGTGACTTTCAGGAATCGTTTGGCCATCTCTTCTCGGAAAGGTACCACAACGGTACATCCTCGCGACGCTGACGCAGTCAGATTCTAGAATGGTGGTTGTGTGCAGTCGCCATATACCCAAGCGGTGTACGATATATCTCCCTAGGAATCCCGTAGCACCGAAAACGGTTACAGTGTGTCCTAAGGCGCATCAGTCTGAGCTCAACCAAGGCAGCGTCTTCTTACCTCCCAGCGAGGCACTGAAGAATTATTGTCAGCCCACAGTCTTCTAGAAGTTCCTGGCAAAAGCTGCAACTTACCGACCGCCTTGTATCCTGATAATAGGCTTCCCTGTTCTGGTGATGGAGACATCTTCTCGGATCCCTCTTCGCTGAACTAGTGGGGTAGCACTGGCGCGTTGACATTTTGTTGCAGCGCGCCAAAAATTCCGAGCTGGAGGAATCCAGCATTTTTGCATTGTGCTTCAGCCTTTTTGCTCCGATAATCTTTGTGCTTCCAGTGTCTGGCGGGAGACTGAAGTTGCTTTACGTAGCGCGAATAACCCCTGTCAGCTGTCCACTGCCAAGATGCACCAGTGGCGGGCCGTGTTCCCGGATATCGGCCGCTACCGCGCTAAATATCTCTACAACGAATCACTTTACGAAGAGCCTACACCCTCTGTATATGGAGCAGCTTACCAAGATGCCCTTGACGCACGCACCATCCTGAAGTACAAGATGGATCCAGAAGTCGTATCGGACTTCCTGTCCGAGCAGCGCGAAGATACCGAAGAAGAGCTCCAGCAGGCTTTCCTGACCATCGAAGACTTCTGGGACCGCAAGCTATGGCATCAGCTCACCGATCTGCTTGTAGAGTATTTCACCAATCCACTCAGCGCCCGTCAGCGCCTACCTCTTTTCAAGCACTTCGTCATAGGCTTCTCTGAGAAGATCAACCAGTTGAAATACGTTCGCCTGGGCCTGCTAGCAGCTACCCAATGTTCAGGTCAGCTTGCTACCAACTTCCTACGACCCAGCCAGCTTATGTCTTTCGAACAGATGACCAAGAACGCCTCACCTTCCTCACCGACCTCTCGAAGAAAATCAACAAGCCCGCCTCTCAGGATGCCTACGTCTACGCCCTCGTCGCCGCCGCCGACGTCAAGCTGCGCCTCTCCGACACCGCCTCCGCCCGCAAAGACCTCGACACGGCCGAAGGCATCCTCGACACCTTCGACAGCGTCGAAACCGAAGTGCACGCGACCTTCTACCGCGTCAACGCGTCCTACCACCAAGCCACCAGCGACTACGGCGCCTACTACAAGAACGCCCTCCTCTACCTCGCCTGCATCGACCTCCACACCCTCACCCCCGCCGAAGCCCAGTCCCGCGCCCACGACCTCAGCGTCGCCGCCCTGATCTCCGACTCGATCTACAACTTCGGTGAGCTGCTGCTGCACCCCGTCCTCGACAGCCTCGTCTCCACGCCCCACGCCTGGCTGCGCGACCTGCTCTTCACCTTCAACCGCGGCGACCTCGCCGCCTACCACCGCCTCGAGCCGCACCTCTCCAAGTCCCCGCAGCTGTCCGCCCACCGCGACTTCCTCGCCGAGAAAATCGCCCTCTCGGCGCTCACTGAGGCGGTTTTCCGCCGCCCGCCGCACGATCGCGCCATGACGTTCCAGACCATCGCGCAGGAGACGAATGTCCAGCCCAACGATATTGAGATCCTGCTGATGAAGGCGCTGAGCCTGGGATTGTTGAGGGGGAAGATCGACCAGGTGGCGGGGATCGCGCGGATTAATTGGGTGCAGCCGAAGGTGCTGGATATGAAGCAGATTGATGGGATGAGGAAGAGGCTGAAGGATTGGGATAGCAGTGTCAATCAGCTGGGGAATTGGATCGAGGGGGTGGGCAAGGATGTTTGGGCTGCGTGATGAGAGTCAGCACGCTGCTGGCCGTAGGTTTTTGAAAGCACCAGCAGGTGCTACAGTTAGTCAATCGACTCAGATCGGATGGAAGAGCAGATCCGAGGAAAGCATGGTGTGGGTGATTCGGCACAAGGCCGGCGATGTACACTAGAAGCTGCGATCGCATAATAGCGTACAGGCAGGCGTCTTGCGAGACGTTAGATTCTAAGCTCAGAGATCAGATAGCAGATAATCAATGCCTCCACAAGTGTAGGCGCAATCAACCGGACTTCGTGGGTCAGTTGAAAAGTTATTGTCACAGCAAGAAGATTCATCATGAGAGGCAATTGGATTCACTACCGTAATGGCCTTCCAAGAATTCTTGTAGGGCAAGTTCAAGCACCATTTCACAATAGCGGACTACAAACCACCCCACCCACCACCCACGCCGGCCACCAAACGCACCACACCACCACCTGCGTCCACAAACCTTGCACCCTCCACCCAAACGCCGCCTCCAGCAACACCCTCCCCACATCGACCCCGCAAAGCCTACACATCGCCAGCACCACCACCGGCGGCGACAGCAACTGCAACAGCCCGCTCAGCACCACCTTCCGAGCCTTGCTACTCGTCGCTGTTTCGGGAGTGGAGGCTGTGGAGAAGGGCTGGCCGACAAAGGAGAGAGGCGAGGCGAGGAGGCCGATGAGGAAGGCGAGGGAGAAGTTGAGCGTCGCGAGCGTGGCGAGGAACATGCCGAGGAGGAGGAGAGAGAAGCATTGCAGGAGGAGGCGTTGCTGGGGGGTTGGGGGAGATTGGAGGGAGAGGAGGGTGGCGAGGAGGGTGGGGAGAGCGAGGTTGGCGAGGGCGAAGGTGGAGAGGATGGAGGGTAGGGCCTGTGATGTTGTCAGTGGGTGCGGAGTGATAAGGGGAAGGCAAAGTGTACGTCGCTGGTAGCGTTGTTGAAGATGTAAAGGGGGATGACGCCAAGGAAGTGCGATGATACGACAAGAGCAATAGGTAGGAAGAGTTGGCGTTCGAGGATCGTGAGGTTCTGCGTGGGTGTGATGGCTACCATGCCATCTTGCTTGATGACCTCCACTTCTGGTTCCTTTTCCCCTTTCGCAGTCGTAGAACCTATCTTGAGCGCTGGTGGACGCCCGCTTCGAACCCAGAGCGCGATTGCGGTGATGGTGAAGTTAACAGCCACCAGCATAGCGCTGGGTAGATAAGTGCCAATACTGACGAAACGGGTGGGCTGCATGAGCAAATAGAAGAAGAAGCTTTGATGGAACTTTTCGAGGAGATTGTTCAGACTCCGAAAGGTGCTCTCCACGCATCTACCCATTGCCATCTCATCTTGCCAGCCATCGCCAACGGCTTGCAGTGTGATGGCATCAACGTGGTAGGGAATGAAGCTGCTGTGAGGGCCAGATGCATGACCCAAGCCTTGGCTGGCCATGCCGCGGAGCATCGTACGCAATCGGTCTTTGTAGCTGTCAGTGTGCCTCCACATGCTTTGAAGCGCAACGCCTATGCCCATCTGACCGCTAGCAATGGAGGTGGCGGTATTGAATAGGTCCAAGTTAGGAAGCTGGCCGTTAATGCCGTCGTACACGATGTGTAAAGTCTCGAAGCGATGGTTTAGAGCATTGTCCAAGACCACGACGCCTTGTAGTGCTCCACTCTTGAGTGGGAGCGGAGCAACCGAAGGGGACGAATGCTCGTTGTGGTAAGCATCAACCCAGGCTTGGGGACCGGCTTTGCTGTCAGAGGTGATCAAGACGATGATGTCTTTCGACCAAAGCGACCACCCTGTAGTTTAGTCAGACAACGTCTTCCATTCGGCTGTATAGATGATGCTCACGCTTGAAGTATCTTGCTAATGATAGAACAAGAGCGACACCGCTCTGGTTTAGCTCCTCATCCATGTTCGTCCACGCTGCCACAAGCACAATGGCTTCAGTCGCGTCTCCTCGTGGGGCGTGTAATATAGCGTAGACATTCTCTCCGCCATAGGTGTTCCCCGCGGCTTCATACTCATACTTTTGCCGAGCAGCTCTTAATCCTGTGGATTTGAATATCTCCTCAAGCTTCTCCGAGATCCTTGAAAACAATACGATCAGCTGATATAGACTATGACTCGTAGGGTAGCTTACTCTCCCTGCTCGCTCCCAGCCAAAGCCTGTATCTCATACTTGTAGGCATTGAAGATTTGCTGCTCACTGCCACCAAAGTAGGTATGGACTTGTCCAGGAAGAAGCGCGTTCTCTGATATGTAAGTGTGTCTCGAGTACTCGTTGAGTGGCAACAACAGAAGCCAGACCACCCCGACTAGAATGCATATGGTAGAAAGGTACGGAGGGAGCTTCAGCAGCCGGGGGTCACGGCGCAACGCCAACACGGAAGGAGCTTCTAGGATCGTTAGCAACGGGCTATGCTTGAGCAGCCGTCCTCAAATCGACTCACAAATCAACGGCATCACGAGATCCAGCCAGCGCCGGTTGGGGCTGGTGAGTCAACAATCCCAAGATGCTGCCTTCGCAAACTCGTGAAATCGGCGGAGTTCCTTAGCGTGATCCTGCTCTCAAGCTACCCGGCCTCCTCTCCCAATACTAAAACCCTCTCGGCCCCGTCCACACATCTCTCCTTTCAAACACTCTTTGCCATTCAGGCTAGAATCAAGTGTAGTATTTGTTCTTGTGAGCTTGACCGCTAGCACATGTCCAAGCGACATCTTTACGGTTAAACATTTTTGCAACCTCGCGGCGGGCTCTTGAGGACTTGTCCTTGATCTCGCTGCACCGTGTCACTGGCCTTACACTGCCGCCTGTATTGACGCGAACATACTTCTCTCATCAGTGTTCCTAGCTTGCCTGGGATTCTGGAGAAGGACGTGGTGCATCTTGATCTCTTTCACCAATGCTCCTGCAAGCAGCAATTACTGATTTATATTTTGATAAAATAGATATTGTCTCATTCAATCAGCCTTCTAGCAGAGTGATTACGACTTTCAATTCCAATTCCTCCAGCATCAGCGACTCCTAGATCCAAGCATTGTCCCAGCAAACACCTCGATTGTGGACAAGACTGTGCTTGCCATTCCGTACCCCCAACTACCGGTACCATCCACCTATGAAACCGATTGATTGCGCAAGTTCCAACTATTCCCGCAACAACTGGTATTAGCCCACCTTGCGACTGCGCATTGCTGCGCATGTACGACGTTGAAGAGAAAAGCAACCGTAATGCCTATAGGGTAACCGCTGTTCTCGCAGCCGCCTCAGTGATAGCCGTCATAGGAGTGGTGGAGTGCACCGTAGATAGGTGAAGCTTGAGTCGTCCCGTAGTTGAGGCCGCCGTCAGCGATGCTTAGATGAGCGGTGAAATGTCGTTGGCGGGACGCTTTGGGAAAGTGGAGATAGCATATTGTAAGTCATTGATGATCTGCGGCCGCACCCAGGAGAACATGGTGCCTCAATTCATAGAGCAGGTTATTCAGCCTAAGAGCATTGTGGCGGGCTTCCACCGTTTGGTAATACAGTGTAAGCCACTGCGATATTCGATGTTCGGGATGATACTAGCCAAAGTAGCGACAGTGGTATCCGTGAGTATCATGCTGGTAAAGGAAGAATGAGTGATCAGAGCCATCTCGATCCCTGTGGTTTCAAGAAAGTCCCACCCTCAAAGTCCTGGTTGGGGCATCCGAGAGCGCAACCGAAAGAAGAAGTAATCGAACGACCAGCAGAAGCTTTTTGAACGACCGATCAGCCCATCGACTAAGTACATAGGATAACAGCAAAGGAAAAAGGAGTATGAATGCAAATTTATGTAAGAGCTATGAGGGAGTGCCGCAACTGTCCTCACTCCTTCCCAGGCTAGCGGTAAGGCTTATCAGGACAATTCGACATCATAAGAACAAACGAAGTGTTGCCGACTTATCATATGAACCCACGAGGAGGAAGTATATACCATGTATCAATTCCGCCTGGATATCTTTGACACCAAAACAGTAGCTACATGCTCTATGCACCGTTCCCAGTAGACCGAGCATGTCTTGGGTCACATTGTTGAGTCTAGATCACCATCACCGTAGGCGACACCATGTACGTTGGTCCGATGAACTCTTGAATAGTTGAACAAACCAAAAACTAGATGCATGCCAATAATGTATACAATGTTGCGACAAATGTCGTGTTACTGAGGAAGACGTTTCTTGAAAGTACCGCCCCGCGCTAAGGGCTTGCAAGGACCTAAGCGAGCCGTCACTCCGAGCAACCAGACCCGTAAACAATACGTCAGAACAAAAAGAGGTTGGGAGGCCAACACTGAAGCCAGCCGACCCGCACCAGCCCCTTGATCTCGAAAGCGTTGCTAGTCAGTTGTGCGCATCTAGAGTTTTGAGCAGGCATCCTCTAAGCTGAGAAACCTCCAAGCACCATCTACTGCAGTGTTATCTGACCATTACTGCCTAGGATATCTCAAATCACTCATCCGCATCTCCCCACAACCCACTTTCGATACTCAACATCCACATTCCTTTCTCAATCTCAACTGCCGAAATTTTCAACGCATTCCACGGATAACCACGAGCTACCACGAGGACTGCGTGACAATCTAGAAGCCGTCCTTCTCGAAGGACAGGGCGAGAACGAGGACGTCACAAGGGAAGTCACAGCTGGTTTAGACCAGCAGTGACGCCGCCATGGCGAACCTGAGATTTGCCATGGGCATAAAGCGTGAGTTCTCCTCCAACACCCAAAATCACTCTCAAGACTGGAATCTGACTCAATCGACAGGACTCGTGCCCTTCCTCGGCTACCACCATGTCCTCATGATCTTCATCGCCATCGCCATCATCCTCCTGTCTCTCCTTCTCGCCGGCTGCTCATCATCATCACCGCTCATCCCGGGCATCTTCCTGATATCACTCTACTACCAGCACTATACTCCAGTCTTCGATCCCGCGCAGGTGGACCCAGGCGTAACCACAGCCATAGCGAACATTGTCGGCGGAGCCCGATTGGAAGTCCGAGTGGGATACTTCGGCATCTGCATCAACCCTGACGGAGGATCCTTCCTGTGCAGCAATAATGCGTCGAGCTTGGCTGGGCAAGTCAGTGTGGATCAGGACCCACTGAACCTGATCTGGGTAGCGAGCACGTTCAAGGACTCGATCGTCTTTCCCTACCTCATGTAAGCGCCCGGCTTTGGGGAATATTGAGCAGGAATTAAGTTCGCTAATCCGTCAACGCAGCATCGTCGCCATAGTCCTAGCTTTCGTTACATTCCTCCTACTCGCTACCTTCCCAGGCTGGCACGAAGAAACCGATGAACGAGGCTCAGAAAGAGACGTCAAGCCCTTCCCCTCCCGTCCTGTCTCGCAAGTCGCGCTCGCTCTAATCTTCATCGCCTCAGTCTTCGTCCTTGTCTCCGTACTATGGCAACATACGGCGTCCGTGGCAGCGAGTACGATAGCGCAAGATTTAGGGAATGGGAGCGTCAGATCAGGGGTCGGGACTTCGGCAATGATATTAGGGTGGTTCGGATTCGCGCTGCTGATTATCGTGACCATTGGGTTGCTGGTCATGATCCTGAGTATACAGCTGCTGGACCGCTTGACAGATGATTGAGCACCGTTGGCTCGAGGCCAATTGAACTGGAGAAGATTGATGGAGACATACGAAGACCTACATAATCTGCTTTTAGCGTGCATATCGGGTGCGTCATTTAGACGACGAAAGCTCATACCCTTCTTCAGGCCTGGTGGCCGGTCATGTATAGCGCGATTCAATCCCCAACGAGGGTTTGGCATTTCCAGGGGTTCTGGATATCGGTTTTACTGTTACTTGCTGAATGTGTGCTGTGGATAGAGAGACATGGCAGATACAGTACAACCAGGTGGCATGAAGCATGACGTGGAAGAGGTGTATATAGAGAAGGTGGTATATGCGCATGAGTATAAGACCCGAATCCAATGGTATGCAAATTTTCAAAAAGTTCCTAACCGTAGTGAATTTGCGAAAGATTGATTTACGGTAAATACCATAGACTGTAGCCAATACTGACCCGACGTTTTCGTGCATTACAAGAGTACAAGAGAGGGCAGAATACTCACTGTTCTTAATCGTACAGCATCCCCTCTCAGATAATTCATTTAGCAGTGAAGAGCGCCTACGCTGGCCGCTGGAGTACGTAAATGGCCTTAATATGAAAGCCCACCGTCGCCAGCACCATCTCCGCCACCCAACAGAGGGAAAGCAGACTTGTAGCCATCTCCATGTCCAGGCGCATCATTATGATTCTGGTGCTGATTCCGGCCTTGACCCACATAACGGTCATTGCCGGGCCCCATGTCATCAAGGGATCGGTAGCCCCCTCTTCCTCTCCCCCTCGCATTTCCTCCCCTATTGCCGCCGCCGCCGCCGCCTCCACCGCCACCACGTCCTCTGCCGCGATTGCTGTTTCCCGCAGGTCCATTCCCTCCTCCGCCTCCCCGATGTCGACCCTGGAAGCCGCCGCGCGGACCACCAGGGCCGCTGGGTCTTCGATTCTCGTCGTTGTTGTAGCCGCCACGATTCTGTCGGAAGGGTCTGTCTCGGCCGTTGTCGTTCTGGTGAGGTCGTTTGAGGTCATTGTGTGAAGGATTCTCGCGATCGCTATCAGCCTCGCCTTCGGCTTCTATCCGCAATTGGACCTTTTCACCAATTGTTGTCTCGAAGAGGAGTGAGTTTTCGACACTTGTTGATTGCCAGTTTTGGATCCTGTTGGCGTCTACCGGACGAGCATTCCTCGTCAAAGCCAGCACAATCAGTGGTGCGGGCGTCTCCGTATGGATAGTAGTATTAGCTGGGACTGGAGCAACGCGCGCAGCCCAGATTTTGTTGTCGAATTGACCGATGCCTGTGACTCGCCAATTTTGCTTAAAGCCATAGCCACCAATTTTCTTCATCGTAAAGCCGGACGGTCCGCCCGGGCGTGGGGAGATCAAGATGCTGTTCGCAAGGTAAGATGTCCCATTATCTGGTACTCGATGAGATCGATTCAAGAGATCGATCAGCTTCGTGCCGTCAGTGGGCGACAGAAGATATCCGGTAAAGAACACTGTTCGCTTGATCTCCCAGGGAAGGCGATGGGTGAGGTTCTCGGTGCGAATCGCAGTGTTGTGGTCATTGATCATGCGCTGGACCTCACTAGCCTCTATCACGGGATCCAGAGTGGTCAATGTGTCGGCTACCTGGATAACTTCCGCTTTGATGGTCTTTCTAGGTGTTGGTGCTGTCGGCGAAATGACTGAATCATTGAAATCTTGGAGGTACTCTCTGAATCCTTGCGTGCTACCGTTCATCAGCGTAAATCTAGAACTCAAGACCGGGGATCTGACTGCTTTGGCCGATCTTCATATATCCTGATTTCACTAGCATCTCTGTAGCTATGTATGAGATCTGCCAGTAGAGCCTGCTTGTATTTTATGGTCGAGCTGAATCTCTGGTTGCTGGGTCCAGCTTGGGGTTTCAAGCATATCATGTCGAAAAGAAGCTGCTTGCTTGCTACTATCCTCGTGATGACCTCGACAAAGTTGTTTTCTGCACGGCCGGTCAGGAGGATGGTGAGGGCGTCGTCCTGCTTCATGCTGAGGCGGACGAGATCTACCTTGGACTGATCAGTACCCGTTATTGAGGATCTGCCTCCGCTCGTACGATGTTTTCATTCCACCATCCGTCCCAGGCCTTCTGCTCCTCTTTTTCAATGCCTTCGCCTGTGGCTTCTAGTATGCGCTCATCATGCCACCAGCCTCCGTTGATGAGAAGGTCCTGGTTTTGAAGCCAGCCTACAGTTTCGCCAGACCATAGCTTTCGGTTTGGCAAGGGGCTCATAAAGACTACTTTGGCTCAGCGAACTGCAGGCGTAGAATCTCGGGGCACCCACGGGTGTTATCGAAGTCGTAAACGTGCAGAGCCTTCACCTGCGACACAGCTTCTTCAGATCAGATCGGCCCTTCCTGTAGGAGGGGAGTGGCTTACGAGGAAGCTCTCGCGGACTGTAGCATGACCATCTCTTCAGTGCTGTCGTAGTATACGAGACAATTTTACGGGCAGCATTAGAGTTCATAGATCCATTGGCCAGCGGAGCACTCATGGTGAGTGGTTTTGAGGCCGCCATGCACTCAAATTTCGCGCATGAATGAGAGAGGTAGAGCTGCTCACTAAACTAAGAGGACTGAAGAGTATCGGTTTATCAAAGCCCTCTGAGTCTGAATGGCGGAAGGCGCGTTCGACGTTCAGCTCGAGGCTCGGCCCGGCGACGCCACTTTTATCGGACCCTCATGAGCTAAAGTATTGACATTCTCAATTTGGCAGATATCTTGAACATCTTCAACGCATGTTCAACTGCTTCCTTGCAGCGCATGGAGGAGGAAGGAAATATCCATCAACAAGTGCTCCAGAGCACTCTCGAGGAGGCCAAGGCCAGGAATACTGCCAAGAATGCTTTCATCGATCCGTGTGTAATATGTTTGGAACCTGTTACGGAAAGAGCCGTGGCCGCGCCATGCAATCATTACACTTTCGACTTCCTCTGCCTTGTAAGCTGGTTACAAAAGCGATCAACCTGCCCATTATGTATGTGCCTCCCTTCTACTTTTCATCGGTAAACTTGACAAGTCCGTAGGTAACTCTGAAGTCCGATCTGTCGAGTATGACTGGCGATCGCCCGACGACTTCAAGACTTATGAAGTTCCTCCCTCAAATACCGTCCAAAGCCGTCATTCCCCCGTATTCCAGACGCCTTCTCAAATCCGCCGACAACGGCCTCCTTGCCGCATTCTAAGGTCGCCTAGACCTCAGAGACCGCGTCAACCCGTGAGCTCCGACGCCGCCATACTACGTCGCAAAGAGATCTATTGCCGCCAGCTCTACTCCTTACACGTTGGCTCAAATCGCCTATCTCGCTTTCGAGATCTCACCCCTAAGCTCTTCACCGAGGACCAAGAGCTTGTATCGCGTGCTCGGAAATGGATCAGACGCGAGCTACAGGTTTTCGATTTCCTGAAGACGGATGTGGAAGCAGACCACACTGTATCACGGAGAGCCAACAACGCTGAGTTCCTGCTGGAGTATATTCTTGCAATACTCAAGACAGTCGACATCAAGGGCAGCGGAGGGCAGGCAGAGGACATGTTGCAGGAGTTTTTGGGCAGGGACAATACACGGCTCTTTCTCCACGAGCTGAGAGCATGGCTTCGGAGTCCATACAGCTCTTTGGAGGACTGGGATCGGCATGTGCAATATGACGAGGCCACGGCGTCTGGCAGTCCCATCGACAAGTCACAAGCAGACACCAGCGAACAGGGAATGAGGCAACGCAGCCCTCCCAATCTCTTAGACACTGCGGAGCGCCGAAGAAGGGATAGGAAGTACTTTGGAACGGACCGATATGCTCCCTACCAAGATCTTCCGCCGACGAGCCGAGGTCAATCGCAAGGAAGCTATGGCTGAGCTGTCCGTTCCAGAAACACCGAATAAAGCGATCTCTCCTTCAGCCCGCTGTGTAAGAGCCAACACGAGACTTTGCAGCTCTCAGAGTTGCGATAATCAAGTGAACAGATATCAGTCATCATCAGTTGTGCGAAGAGATCACTTCTGAAAAGCGATGAAGGGTTGAGCAAATGACGAAGCACACGAAGCCGCAAGCCCACAGGGATGCGAAACGGCGATCAAATTTTCCTCATGCCGTGGAAGAAGGGATATCGCAGACTGCGGGGTCTGTAGAGAAATCAATAGGCACCTAATGACGAACAGGACCCTAAGGCACTGAGTAGAACCCAAGTATTATAACCAAGATCGAACACCCTAGTGGTAGTAGGTGGGAGCTCGAGGAATGATGCTTCGAAAAATATAAGATCTGGACCTCAGACAAGAAAGAAAGAGAGCTATCAATTCTAAAACCTCTTCATCACGAGCGTAGCAAGGTGATGGATGCGAAGTACTTTGACGAAAGCCTCGATGAGTAAGGGTACCTTACTTTAGTGATCTCTTCGGAACTCAGGCAACAAATCCCTTGATGAAATCGAAAGGTATTTGACGAAACTCAAAGCACGAATTGAGAAAATCGACGTCAAGAACTGTTTGCAAGTCCCAAGGCCGTCGAAATTTCAAGCTTTTCGTCAACCAGTTCTCCCAAGTAGCGCCTAGGATCACATTGATGTAATTAACGCTGAATATCCAAACATCAGTAAATCCCAACGATAATTGAGCGACTCAGACTATAACATTGCCAGGGTATTGACCGCGACATCATTAATAGCAAGCGAAATTTCGTTGCCCCTGTGGATGTCGAGGTCATTCAGAAGGAGAAACAAGTCGAAAATCAATTGAATGCATCAGCGGCAGCAGGCCCATTGGATTTGAATTCAGGAAAAATGATTATTCAAGGTCTATCAATACTATCTAAGACTTCACGCAAACTGGTATCACAATAATCCCAACACCCATGCTCGGACGAAAGAAAGAGACATGAATCACAAAGACGCCCACACGCTCAAACGCTTCCAGAGAAGAGACTGAAGAATTGTTTTGACTATAAGCCACTACGCCGCATTGACAACCCGCACTGGCTGTCTCCGCCTCGTAGCCCACCATTTGACCGCCAGCACCAAGATCGTCCAAGCCATCAAGAACGCCGTGAAGCCCATCGTGACAGTGAAGACAAACATGGCATTGAGGTCGTAACGCTCCATCGCGGAAACCGTGTCCTTGTTACTGGCCATGAAGATAAGACCCCCCGAGATGAGGCAGAACGAGGTGATGATCTCGGACGGCGGGCGGCACGGGAGGTAGGACGTCGGGGGCGAGAGGTAGGTCAAGATGTAAGTGACTGCGCGCGCCAAGGCGAAGCCCACGAAGAGGGTGCCCCACTGCTTATGCACCATGGTTGAGACCATGGAGGCTTGGTGGTGGGAGCTCATCATGAGGCCGAGGAGGAGGATGATGAGCGCTGGGAAAGGGTTCATGGAGAAGTTGTATGTCTTGGGTGGTGTCCATGGTTCGTCGCGGAGCTTCACGCTGCTGCTGGACGACGATGGGAAGAGGATGCTCGTGTTGAGCAGGTCTCTGATTCGCCGGGACTCGACTAGCATGCCGCATAGGCCGCCTCCCAAGAACATGATCGAGATGGAGACGTGTTCAAGATCTTGGGCGGACCATGCGCTTCCCCATGCTGACAGATGTTCCAGAAACACATTCGTGGATCCGTACAGGAAGATGACGAACGATTCCACGAATTCGGCCGAAGGGATTCTGGCTTTTCGAGCACTGACCACGCCGACTGGGGGCTTGATATTCCAAGCCCAGCCAAGTTCAGCGAAGCAGCCCATCCATCGGCCGAGGGTCAGAAGACCGTACCAGAAGAAGATGCCGCCTTTGATGAAGTGCGCAAGACCGTTGAAGATGTTATTTGCTCGCTGCAGCCATCTTGTTAGCCTTGCAGATTCCTAGACTTAATAAGTGAGACGTACGAATATGCCGCCGTAGACGACGACCCCCGTAGTGATTGCTAGAAATCCCAACAATAAAATCACACAGTTGATGATTTGGTACGCGGCATTCACAGCCTTCATCCCTTTTCTTGAGAACCTACTCGGCATACTTGAGAGAACCCGATTCATCGCGCTATTTCCAAGTAGACTACGCCTTTCAGTCATATCAACCTCGGAGTCGGCATGTTGTGGATCGTGAAAATCGTGCAGAGATCCATCTCCACAATCCGTTGTGCCAGACATCGAATTGTTTCGAGGTGTCTCGGGTGCTGTGCCGTGCCTAATGTCATCCGAATACCCGCCTTGCCCTTGTACGTATGTTTGTTGTATTCGATGATGCTGTGCCATTGCGTCTGCAGAGATCGGTATGGGTGCTACGGCGTGCGCGTTCCTATAACCTGGCCGGGAGGAATCCGCATAAAGCTTGACCACTGCCATAAAGCTCTGCGCAACCACGACCCATATTATGACCCACCCAAGCTTATGATGTGAATTGTTCTCGTAGAGATCTGGGGTGTTCTTGGTGTAAATCGTACTGAGAAGAAGAGCTACGCCGTTTATGCCGAGAAAGCTGAGCTGGACTAATACGGCAAGGCGCGATCGGGCAGCACTTAGAACGACACCTATAGAGAGTTAGGTCAGATCTCCAGGTTCTAGATGGTCGACTCACCAATAGGCAGGACGAAGAGCCAAGCTATTATCATAAGCCCTATATGCCCCAACAACAGCCCTGAGTACTCCGGGTGAGCGAAATAGCTTTGAGGCGACTGTGCGACTGTCATATTCGCCAGGCAAGTTGTAGAATTGGAGAAGTGGACACCTGTGCCAGAAGAATCTTTCATCGCCATAAAGTCATCATGGCCATGAGCAAATACTTCAGGCAGTACTCGCAGTAACAAAAGCGCCGCTATGAGATTCAGCTGAGATGTGTGAACCGTGGGCTCTAGGCAATACTGCACAAAGAAAGCAAGCGTCACTCAAGCTAGGGATTTGAGTATATGAGATAGAAGGATTATTCAGGTGCTGATGGACGAGCCTTGCAGTAATGAGGTGGCACTGTTTGCGTTGTGGTTGTGGGCAAACGCTTTCAAGGCGGTAGGAGAACTCCCCAAGATATCATCACCAAGAGGAAGAAGCGGAAAGCCTGACAGGGAGCAAACGCATCTGAGCACATGATTCTGGGAGCGGACTTAGGATATGTCAGCGTATTGCAGCTGGGATATTTGATTTCCGATGCCATAAGCATTCGAGAAACTGCTTTGACATACACTCCGAAGAGAGCATAACCGTCAGCAACGGAACTTTAGAAGGCTTGTCTAGCGCGCCTCGGCTACAGTGACCGGGCTGCTGCGATAACGCCGATCACATGTCACCCATGCGACCACTTTCTCATCAGTCATGCTTTGCTCTTCCAATAATACTTGAAGGTCAAGGGATAGTGATCGTTGTTACCGGACAGCCGTTGTTGCCGCACTGTCGTTGGTATATGCCAAGGCGCAGCCGCCTCGGATTTTGGAAGTGGTTTCGGACCTCCCTTCAACTCCTACCGATTTCGCTTTTACGGCCACTGCGGCACTTGCTCGGTCACAAGTCACACCACGGTCTGGAGGACAGAAATCTGACTCACAGAGCATCGGTGTCCGGTTGCATCCGAGGAGCTATGCCTCTGATTTATGCTTTGCGTATGCTTTGCTCATGTCAGCCCACCATTTTGAGACGGTGCCAGTCTCTGTCCGAACAGAGGATGCTGGAGACTGGCGTGCCAAAAAACCTCATCCCGTCTTGGCAAGCTTGCAAGCCCCCATGTCCCAAGTGTGGAGGAACCTTCATTGCTCATTCAAAACCTTTGGCGCAGGCGACTAGTCAAGCATCATTGCCACAGCCATGCATCGCATTCGAAGTTGGCAAAGCATCCAAACTTATTACTAAGCTGACCCTGAGCATGCTGTGGCTCAAGGGTTGTCGTTCGGATACCGCGATACAATTTGTGGATCGAATGTTCCATAATTTGGCCACTGCAAACCACGATGCGGGAACCACGGTCTTCCTGCGATTTAGCCGGGGCGTTCATCAGCCATCGCACAGTCATAGCCGCTAGAAACTGCCAGCTTAGCGACGTCCAAGAACAGATGAGTAACAAAGGGGTTACTTTTAGTATGGCAGTCATCGCTCAGGAACGGAGGATCGCAAAGGATACTGTCGAAGGACCCCTTCATTTCTGCTGCATCACTAGTCAGCACCGAGCAAGTAAATCTAGGTACTATATTCTGTTCACAACAGCACTTACTGGGAAGCTTAAAGGGAGCATTGAAGTCATAATGAGCAAATTCCGGAAAGACCTCGAATCTCTTGTCAAACTCAAAGAGCTGGATGGATGGAGAACCATAAGCGCCTGAGGCCTGCGAGTATTGATCTTTCGTCAGTGATTACTGCTTCAAGCACACTCGACTCCCCGACCAGGGAACCCTACCATCAAATTCTTAAGCTGAATAAAGACGCTTGGCGCAGAAACAATAGCAATTCGAGTGGTTGCTGTTGCATCGCGAAGGAGTTCCTTCGCAAGCAACGTTGCTGTTTCGTCGCTGTACTGCGTGGACTGAGGGAGGATGAATTGAAGCAGTGCTTGGATTGGTTCATACCCAAAATTGACTTGCGTTCCAGTCTTCGCTGAACATGTTCATGGACAACGGAGCTTTTTGGCATTGCTGGCTTTCATCCAGCTTGAATTTCAGATCCTCAAAATTCTTCTCCTTTTGGTCTCTTCCAGCGTAGAAATCTTGCAAAGCTGCAAATGTAGCACTTGACAAAATGCTGAAGATCATCAGAGATCAAACGTGACCAGGAAGCGAAACTTTCCGGAAGAGATTAGACCTACGGCATATCATCGTCCTCGGCGTGTCTGTCCATAGCCACAAGAATACTAATATTATGCGACTTACGCAGGTCATGCAGTAGCTGTCAGAACGAGAGAATGACATCAATTGTCGGAATAGTGTGATCGAAGCGGCAAAGCAAGACTGGGAAAAGGGGATGTCTCCCGGGTTAAGCGCGGATTTTAGGGCTGGCACTAGCGGCTTTTTGCCTCGTGAGAAAGAAGTTGGACGTTGACACATTGCGAACCATCGGCGCAAGAAGCAGAATGAGGAATGCTTTTATGTGAGCGTCTAATAGCGCACTTTTAACAAGCACACATGGAAAGATAGCACAATCTTCAAATAGCGCCGCTCCCGCCGCCCTTTAACTCCCAATGGCACCTACACTCCCTCAATTCAATCCGGCTCGGCTAAGGTCCTTCATCTTCAGGCTTCCGCTGCTCACCCGTGTCTTCCTCGTGGTGATTGCCTTATTTTGGATCTTGGAGCTTCAGAGCGCGTGGAATGTGGTACAATGGGGCGCGCTCATTCCGAAGGAGGTCAATCTCGGTACAAGTACGTACATACGGAAAGACTGTTTGCGGTATCCTGCCCGAGCCTCGAAGCTATGTTTGGTAACGCGGCGAGTACTAACGGACTTGTTCTGCGATTAGTGTACCGATTGAATACCTACCCTCTCATACACCTTGGCTTCCTACACGCGTTCCTCAACGCAATCGCACTCGTTCCCCTGATGGAGAGATTCGAGGCCGAGCACGGCACCTTGCTGACCGGCGCCATGTTCCTTGGTCGTAAGTCGTCCTAGTAGAATGTCTAAACTCGATTGCTAATTCTCGTCCTAGCCCTGTCGACTATTCCAGCTGGGGTTTACCTGTTGATTGAAAGAGTAGTATTGAGAGGGAACACTGCCGTCATGGGCGCAAGGTATCAAAGCACCCCACACACCGACTCCAATATCTGTTCTCTAATAATGTCCACAGCGTCTGGGTCTTTGTCCTCCTGGGTATTGAGGGCATCAAGACATTCAGAGCTAACCCTCATTTCACGTAGGTTGCCAGCTCGTCCACTGATTGAGAATGCTGAAATTGCTCTTTCAGTATAAGCACATATAGGATTCCGACCTGGACTACACCGCTAGTGGTTCTTCTCTTCGTCACCGCCCTCGTACCTAACACCTCATTTCTTGGTCATCTTTGCAGCATAGCGACGGGTTACATATGTCAGTCATCCATTTTATAGCTCTGTTTCTTTGATCTTCGTGGTACCGAGTCTGACATCTTCAAAGACGGTTTGGGTTATCTGAAGATCCTAGCACCCCCAGAGAAAATCCTTCGCTGGATCGAAGGAAAACTCAACCTCCTTGGACGCCTTCCCCATTATGTGTCCATAGATCAGAAGACCTACGGTCGGTATGGCGTCTTGCCTACGACCAACACTCCTACAATGCCTGGAGCCGGCGAAGGATCGGTCCCCATGCCTTTCATGGGCGGCGGTGGCCATAGACTGGGTCCGTAAATTATAGACTGTAAGAATCGATTCTATCTTTTCTTCACGATGTGACCGTCTAAAGCTTGCGCGTTTCCCTCTAAAGCCGTGTTTGATCGCCGTGGCTTTCTCTGGCTGGCCTCATTTGGGGCGATCATTATGCTCTTGATCGTGATCTTGTCAACGTTCATATCAGCCTAAACTTTGCGTCAAAGTTTTGTGAGCACCGTTCTACATTTGAGACTTGCTCATCTTCTTACCTGCTGGCTTCCCCCTATCATAGATTGAGAGCGCAGAAGCTACGACCGACAGCCTCATATCCCCACCACTGGGCCTGAAAAGCTCTCTGTTCACTCTCCGTTCCCTATATCATTATATCCAACCCCAACAGTCCTAGCCTGAACGCTCTCCTTTGCGATTCCAATATCTTCACAGCTGATGGACTCTTCAGCATCAAGCACAGTTGCGTGTCCACCGCATCTGTCCCAATCACCCGCCATATAACGACCCCATATGCCAGCTTCCCCAACCAGAAACTCTTCTGCATCCACCAACGACAGTACCTCATGCGCCAAAAAATGTCACAACCCCCGCGAACCCCTCAGACATCAAGATCGTCACTCTCTCCAAATACATCGTCGCCAGCACTCCAGCTCAACAACTCTTCTCCCAAATTACCTCACAAACACCGCGGCCGACCGCTTGTCCGGTCAGAAACGATCTCTGTGATACCGAACAGACTTACTACTGGCCTCTTCGTCGTCACCGCTTGGCCTCGCCACCCCACCGCCCTTTTCGACCGCCGCACGACCAGCCACTGCTCCCAGGACCCACCCACGACTGCTCTAACACAGCAGTCGCGCGTACCCACGCCACAGCCGCTCCCTTCGCCTAGAGCTCCTGCGCGGATGCGTAAGCTCGGGCTTTGGCGACTGGATTCGGGGCAGTAACGCACTGCGAGCAAGCTCGATGACCTGGGCTCCTCAAGTGGCAGATAGGTTAACTTTCAGCTGGGATCGGCAACCATGGATCGGTTGTAAGGAGCTGTGGTTGGGAGTAGGTCTCGGCCTAGTCGTAGGCATGATGTATTGGATGTTGTCGCGCTTGCCATACTACAAGCGGGTGTTGTATGCTGAAGCCTTTTAATCGGGGTCGGTGAGATGACCAGCTTAGTTGGAGCCATGGGAAGAAAACCGGGCATCTTCTAGCCTCGCCTCCTCCATTGCTTCTGGTACGACTACCATGACTCCGTACCAAGTTCTTTGTCTCCAATGAGCCTCCAAAACAGGTACCGCTCTCGATAGACAAACATAATACCTACCGCTTCCCATCGCAAACTCCCTACTCCCTACTCCCTCCAACCCTCCGCCACACTCTCCTATCCACAACTACCCATTCCCGCCTCTCCCTCATACACAAAACCGCCCATATCCATCTCCCTCCCCACAACCACAACCCAAAACCCCAAAAGCGCCCCACCCTCCTCCATCCACACACCCACATATCCGAACCCCTCAACCTCCCTCCCAAACCAGAAAAAGAGAACCAGTGCAGGACCGGCCGCAGACTATTTATCTAGAGTCCGAGATGAGAGGAAGTAGTTGTAAATATGGTTATTAGATTTTTTGTTGGTAATGATGGTTTTGGAGTAGTGGTGTAGATTTTTGGAAGTTTTGGGATTTGTGAGAGGGGGAGAGGAGGGGGATTGCCTCTGGCTGTGGGGTTGTTGTGGGGGTGGTTGTTGGTTCTAGCTGCTGGGAGTGGGTGGTTGAGAGTGGGTGCATATGCCTTTGTCGATTGACATCTGAAGAGCGAGTGCACCGTGCTTGTTGGCCATGCACGCATCGAGCAAAGGAATGTTGTACCGTGCGATATGTGCCAACATACCCAAAGTCTCCTCTACCGAATCCTCGACCGAGCCAACGCCGTCGATCATAGGCGGTACTAGAGAAGAGAAGAGCCTGGGTCGTCATGAGGACTGTGGACTTTGACTGGAGGCCTCATCCAAATAGAGGATCAGTATGTGGAGAAGCATTGTGTGGCTATCGGGATCACGGACGTGCTTTCGAAACCAACTAATGAGGTTTTCGGCCCTTTCTTCGGTTTTCAACCAATCCTTTCGCTTCGGCGTTCTTTGACATGGGGATATACTGCGCGCTGATAGGAGATAGATATAGATAAGAGCCATGAAGGGGATCGAACCTACGAGAGAGATAGGGTGCTGGGAGGTACTTCGGCATACAGATCGCCTTGTCCTGTATGCTCGTATAAATGAAATTGTCCTTCGAGTGGTATCGTCGCTTCCATATGCATGCTGTCGTCAGGTCCTCCCTTTAGAAAAAAAACTTCCGCAGCTCTTCCCCACCATTTCCCTTCCACTGAAACCCTGTTCCCTCCGTCTCTCCTAAGGTTTAGGAATATGTATCGTCCGACTAACCATCGCACACCCCCACCCCACAAAAACCCCCACAACCGGATGCACCTCCACCACCGTCCCCTCCGCCCAGCTCCCCCCAATCACCCCATACTCCCCGCCATTCACCTTCCCCTGCCCCACCAGCGTCGCCATCGCAGCAACGATCGCCAAGCTTGTCGGTATGGGTGTTCCTTCGAAGTACTTGCTTTTCCCGGTGGAGTCTTTGGGGAGGGCGGAGACGGTGACGTTGAAGCGCGCGAGGCGGGTGAGGCCGCAGAGGACGAAGAAGGAGAGGAGGAGCGTGTCGATGGGGGTGCGCAGGCCGAGGGCGAAGGCGCAGACGGCGGGGGCGACGCCGAAGGAGATCTGTGGGTGGGGAGGAGGAAGTTAGTTGAGGCTCGTGTTTGGTGACATGGATCTTCAAGTCGCTCCGCATGCTGTGTCATGGGCTGGAGCAATGTGGCCGCGTACTGGGCAGTGACTGTGTAGGCGAAGCTCGGCCGTGGATCGACGTACCAAATCCGCCAAGGAATCCAGCTCCTGCCCCATCAGACTGCTCTTCCCTCTCCACCTCGCGACCTTCCCATCCATGAAGTCGAAGAAAAGTCCAAACGGCATAAAAGCGAGCGCTGCCCATATGGGGCCGTAGGCGTCTGCAGGGCCGAGGCAGTACCGCATGGAGCTGAGGATAGACATGAAGCCGCAAAAGCCTGGTGATGCTTCGTTAGAGACAGATCGATACTGATGTGGAGCGTGGAGGCGGACCGTTCATTTCAGTGATCAGGTCGGCGAAATGAAGAGCTCTGAGTGCAGGGCGTCAGTGCGTCCATTGGAGTGGTTCGCTGGAGGAGCGGGTACTTGATCATGGAGAAGTGGCCGGCGTCGGAGGCAAGGAGCCGTTTTTGCTTCTCTTCGCCTGGAGTGTGTGTCAGTAGAGAGCGCAATTGAAGGTATTCGAGAAACGTACTACCCTGGGAGAATGCTGTTGAAGGCTGCTTTCCCGCGCCGCCATTGGCGGTATTGGCTCGTAGAGACATGGCTGCTCAGCTTGCTGAGCTTCGTCTGGCAATTCAGTATACTGCAAGGGTAAAATCTGATAGGTACTAGAGTGTGCGTCTTATGACACAGGGTGCATTGTAGTGGTAGCTCTGATGGGATATCAAACATGGATTTTTGGGAGCTTTGGAACGTCACTAGCCTCATAGTCACGTCGTATGAGAGGTGAACATCGGATGATAGGACTTGATAACGAAACAACGCTTCACCCATAAGCCTCAGAAAGGATACCTACATATAACTACATCAACGATTTTCCAGCATCCGTCTATACCATCCTACTTTCCATCAATTTGACCTAAAGCAGGCGGGAATGCTTCAAGGTCTGGGCAACATTTAGGTGGGAATAATGATGGAATTATCTTGTGATGTAGAGCCTAAAATGTTTGGAATCCTCTACCATCTTTTCCGTCTATCTCACCGTCTACCGATGTCATCCGAACCGCTGTGTTTTCGAGGACAAATTGCTGGATCATACAGCCCGACGAGGCAGCTATGTATGCCAGCAGTTTCTTCAGCTTCATACTCAAACACTACACAGATGTTTCGCTTGTGCATGAGAAGTTGGAAGATTGTAGTGCGTCACGATCGTGTCGAACTAGAAGCCACAGCTCATAAGGTCAAAAGCTGGGCCTTGACCCTTCGTGTCACACGTTACCACCTAAACGCCGAATCCCCAGGCACAAATACATTGGTTGAAGAGTTTGAATTGTTCGAGAGAACTAGAATATTGTAGGTATCGTGTTGGAGGGCTGATATGAGTGGTTACCGATTGTCCGGGTTTGTTACCTGGGTATTGGATTAGCGCTGTTGAGAGAAATGTGCGTAAGAATGATGGTAGCGTACCTGCAAGATTCTTCTCGAGTAATCTTGGTTGTCTGCAATGCTTCCATCGCTCTGCCGCCTTTGCATCATCACTGATGGCTCAAGTCTCGAATCGGACATCGAGGCGGCACTCGAAGGTAGGTTGTGGTTTCTGAACGGGTTCTCGGCGTTCTGGTTGAGTTCCTCTTCCCTAGCTCTCCTTCGATGCCGAAGGAAGAAGAAAAGACCTCCTGCGATAGCACCAACAACAGCCACACCAACAATCGCTCCAGCAGCAATAGCCCCTTTGGGCGGACCCCCGGCGGATGACCCTGACGCTGTCGCTGTTGCCGCATTGCTTTGACCAGGCGCGGTGATCACGACGGTACTTGTAGGGCCGATAAGCGAAGGAGATCCGCTCTGAGTTGTGTCTGGAGCAGGTGCTGCGTTCGGTTTTGGCGAAGGCGAAGGCGATGAAGGATCGCTAGGAGTTGGCTTAGCGGTGGAGGTACTAGATGAGTCGCTGGAAGATGAGGTTGCAGCAGCGGATGGCTTTATGTTGGATACGGCATTGTCAACCCCAGTGAGCTGGACGGACCAAAAGCCTTGACCACCACCTATCAAACAGTCAGCATCTGTCCTCGACTTCCTGGATATCCAGAGTACGTACAGTTCATCTTGCCGTATCCGAAGCATGGAATACTGCATTGCGAATCGGATGTTTTACTGCTAGCGAGTGGTAGTTGATCGCCACAGAAGCAATTGGAGCCACCCGTTGTAGCCATCACGGGCTTGTTGAGCTTCACACATGTATCCTGGCAATATCCTGGCGATTGCCATGTGTAGGAACCTTGGTCTGCTAACGGTTTCGATGAGGAATAACAGCCATTATAGGTCAAAGGTCTTAGTCCCGATGTCGCTGTTCCGGGAGCCTGCGCTGATGTCGGAGCGAAAGCGAAGTAGAGAGATATCGCCGTAACTACGGCCTTGGGGATCAATCGTACCATGGTGTGAATTTAGGTATGGTAGGGACCTTCCGTTGGGAAGGCCAGGGGTTTCTTAATATTACAGATCACTAATAACATTCAGGTCAGCTCTAAAGGCTTTCGAGTGATAAGATCGGACTTGATGTCACCAGGAGGATATTGCCAATGTACCTTTGTCGCTGTACTGAGCCGCACGGGTCAAAAAGTGGGTCTGGTTCCTTTGTTTGCGTTACCCAGAGTCACGAGACCTTCGAGTCAATGACGACGAAGACGACAATCAACAAAGATGTCGCTGCCTGGGGTTGTGAGGCTACCTGCGGGTTGTTGATGAAAGATGTGAAATGGCTCTTTAGCGGAGAGCGTCCTGTTGCCGATGTTGCTTCCGATGCCAGCTTGTACCGCTGAACCGTATCCAATCTTGGAGAACTGCCAGCAGCCTCTTATTGTCTCCACGAATGATACGAATATTGCAGAATAGTAGGAGGAAGTGTCGTCGCGGTTGGTCGACCGTGTCCTTGATTGGAATGTACTCGTTGTTTCAAATAGTCGCTCGTGCACCCCTAGAAAAGACTGGTGTAACGAGCAGAAGTGTTGCGGGTATAAGAAGCAGGGAGTGACTTTAGTGTGCCATGGAAAGCGAACGTGATGACTGTGACTGATCCGTCACAACCCCAGATACAATGTAGGTCCCACCGTCGCAGAAAGGGAAGATGACAGCGAAAAGTGAAGTGGTGAAGGCAAGTACAGCATTGAAGCCACTTGAAGCTATTTCAAGGCGCTAAGCTTGTCTTCATCTCGCTTCTGGGTCTAGAAGAGGTCTAGTCAGGAACCCGCTCGACTTCTGTGGCGTCAGCGAATCAGATGAACCCAAGCAAATCATGCACAAATAGAACTCAAGCCGCATTTGCGCAATGGGTACGAACAAGCCGTGCAATCGTAAAGTAGGCAAAGCTTCACGGAGTTTTTTGGTTAAGATGGTGGAGCTCAATGTCGAATGCTCGTTGGTTGAGTATGCAATCCAGAACAACTGGCCTGCACATAGCAAAAGGGATTCAAGTCAACAACAATCACCAGAACAGAACCGAGCGTTGAATCGCACGGCTACGCTAGGCTTCCTTGATCAGCTAGTCAGAATGAAGGTTGCCAGAGAAATTCGAGTCAAGATATTGTGTTCTTATTTTCTGGCCTACTGCGCACCAATGGAGTCCAGCTGTTGCTGCTTAACTATTGTTCCTTGAGACGCTACTAGCAAGCTGCAGGCATCCGACTGTGAATTGAAGATTCGACAGAGCGCCACTCTCTCCGTACTGCCGCACAGCCAATGTCTTAGATCTCTAGTACTAGGTACAGGTTTGCCAGATTTTCTAACGCAATGAATCGAGTTACTATGCAACGACAATGCCCGAGTATACGCGACATAAGCAAGTACATAACGTATCATACATCGATCACCTATAGTACCGCGGCTCGTCGAAGACGTGGTAAGCATGGCCTCGAACACCCTGGCCTCGGAACATGGCAGGGAAGCGCAAGCCCTCAGGGACCTCACTCTCGTTGATTAGTTCATCCGTCCCCTCAGGCTGACCCACTACAAATTTGCCCACTTGTAGCTCTGTATCGGTGATCGTGGACCGGCTGACCCTTGCATATCCCGTCCTCTTGAGGCCCTTGTACAGTATGTATTCGCACCAGCGGTCCCAATCAGTCGAATCAATATCTCTCATCCCACTTTTGTCTCCAACATAGGTGTTGTAGTTGCCTTCCCCGGGCTTGGTGATGAGGTAGCTCAGCAGAATCGTTGGCCTCGGAGATTCGCGCATCAACATGCTCAGATATTCTGATTGTAGCCTTCGGTCTTCCGGGTCTTCTTCCTGTCCGGAGTGGAAGACAAGAACATCGATATGCTCCCCATAAGCATCAATGGTCGCGTGGATCGCCGGAGCGAGCTCGCCAACCGGTGAAGGCAGCAAATGGTGAGTAGAGTTGAGGATGGGAAATTTGGATAAAAGCGCCGCACCCCATGTATGCTTGTTCGGTCCCGGGCCAGCATCAACATACATGCCCAAATTCTCTGCGATATATTGGGTAGTATCGCGGTTGCCCATGATGATTCTCTGTAAATCGGTCTCGAGGAATCCAATGACATCGACTTCCAATTCTTTGATCAGGTCCCGTATCCTGCGCTCAGAAGACCACATGTCGTTGTCCAGTGAAAAGTGAATCGTCCAGATTCCGGCAGTGATGACTTTGTCATCTTTGTGGTAAGGGGTGTAGTCATTTGTTGGGAAACGCAGATAAGATATGGCAATGGCAAATAGTTCCAGAACCGCAACGATATAAATATAGTACGACAGCAGCCGGTTCGGACCTTTCTTGCTGAGCTTGTGTCGAGTCTTCAGACGGCTTTCGGTCTTAGGTACCGCATACATACCCACTCCAACCAGGAGGGCCATGGCCGCCATGATCCAGTCGGTGTGCTCCCGCAAATACGGCCCTCCTGGAACAAATGCGTACGCGACTACCCAAACGTGGGCCAAAACGAGCAGGTTGTAGAACAGGAAACCCAGACCGAAGCTAAATGGACCGTTACGAACAGCTGAGCTGATCAAGACAGGGGCTGCGGCCATCAATGAGGTAGCGAGCAACAGCGCACCGGAGTAACCCGTCCAGTTGCTGAACCCGGTGACAAGGAATGCCCCAAGGCCAATCGATACGAAGTGTACCCAATTGGTGACAGACTCTTGGAAAAGGATGCCAACGACCACACCAAGTCCCATTGCGAGAAGGGTCAGAACGCCGTTTGCCGCAATGGGGCCTCGCACCGGGAAACCTTCCCAAACCCATAGGATCATTGTACTTGAATCAGATAGAAGTGAGTGCATGCCGAAGAACAGACCGGCCAGGCCCAGACCCGCAAGCACTGGCGATTCAGCACCCTTAGCTTCTTGTCCACCGCGGCTTTCGGTGACTTGTCGAGTGGACCGCAAAACGGCTACAATTGCCAGGGCGAAACCAAGCTTATTCCAACCTCCGTTCTCTCCGTGCATAATAGGCCAAACTGGGTTGTTAGTGTGAAAGGCAAACTTGGCGATGCTCGACAGAATGAGTCCGATACTCCAAGCCAATACTCTAGCTTCCAAACGAGGCAGCTGAGACCTCTCTGCATACCATGTAGCTGGCCACGCAAGGCAAACCATAGTGATACTAAAGCCCACAACTAATAGACGGTACTCGGGTGTCTTCACGGTGTACGCTAGCAACCCTGAGAGCGAAAGCAAATGGACAAGGCGGAGGTTTTTGATGATCATGGGACGGATAGACCGAGAGCATAGTAGCAAAGGTGATATGGTGCACATGACCACAATTTCCCATCCTGAGATGCCCATATGCCAAAGCGGAAAATCTGATGAAAGTCAATGATCCTAATGGAAACCTCCTTTGAGTGGGACATACACCATACGATCAACCCCAGCGAAGTGAGCATTGACCAGAATACGAACTACAGCATTTGTTAGCAATTTGCAGGAGCCCCGAAGTGCAAAAGCGGGACCGACTCCATTGTACACGTCGGCCGCAGCGTCGAAAGCTTCCGCCCAGGACAGCCCGGATCCGAATATTCTGCCAATAGGCTTATCCTTTCTGATTACGAGTTAGCCCCATGACCTGTATCAGTTCTACGTTGACATCTCACTCTTTCTCGAGTATAGCATTCCCGATTGGCTGGTTGTTCCTACGAAAACGCCTTGTCAGTCTTTGCCCAAGGCATCGGGCTCATTGATCCGTACTTTGCTCATTTCGGAAGCCAGTTCACATACCCTCTGCTAGACCCTTTGACATCTCTGATCTGCAACTCAAATCCTTCGAAGTCTAGTGCAGTTACAGCGTCGAAACCCACATCGAAGAGTATCAACGCCCACTCAAAGAATGCGTAGGTGGTGTAGGCTAGGGCTGTCAGTCGATGCTCGTAAGGTGTATAAATGGTCAAACTTACCTCCAGGTACTTTGTGGACCTTGTGCTGGATGAAGAAATATATCAGTGGTACTAGAGTACCGAAGAATAATGATGCAAATCTCTTTCTCCATTTGATCGCCGTAGGGTTGTTGGGGCTCAGCGCCAGACAGCCTAGCGTCCATGGCAGGGTAGCCACCAGGTAGGATATCATGAAGATGTCATGCCAGTTGTGATCATCCGTCGAGGTAACATAAGTCCAGCCACCGCATGTAATTGTACGGAATATACCTGTGCCGGCCACAATCTTCGGGAGCGCTGAGTCGGAACGTGCTGTGAGGATGTACCAGAGGAAAACGAGGGCAAAGCGAGGTCCTAATCACACATGTCAGTGTCTGGACCTAGCTCGCGGCGACATGTACCGCACCTGAGGTGATTGCAATGAACAGCTGGAATATTGAGCGCTCTGGATATCGATCACCAATGGTAGCAGAGACGGAGGGAAACCATTCTTGGGGATAACCCTAGGAGCTTTGTCAGACAATTCGAAGAGAGCGGATCAAGCTCTTACATAGTATTCGTTCTGTACAATTTTGTCGTAGTGGAGGTACAAGCCCGTTGCGAGTGCCCCCAAGAAAGCTGTGTATGCGACCACAGTATGGGTCCAAGATACCCATTTACCAGACACAGCTACCACCAATTCGCCGTCCCTATATTTAGGGGCCATTGCGCGCAGGACAGCTCGGGCACACTATCGCTCTCTTCGGTGAAACATGATTGCTAAGGAGTATGGCGAAGAACAGTATTGACCGCCCCTGGAAAGAACATAAGACCCCTGAGGCTTTGAATGTGTTTACAGCGGTTTTTGGTAGCCGGCGCACAGACCAACTGCGCCTTAACTCCGACGACCGAGCAACCCACCAAAACTCTCGCTTCTTTCAAGCCATCGGATTGTACCTTATTTTGCTATTCGTACTTGTTTCCGTTTAGCAGATTATACTTACAGATGGCCGGTGCAAGCGATAAAGCTCGCTTCTACCTTGAGCAGTCAGTCCCGGAGCTGCAGGATTTGCAAAGGAAGAAGATCTTTACAGAAGTACCTCCTTATGTTATCACGGATGAAGCGCACGAATCTAACGACTTGAATAGCAAGAAATCCAATCAATTGCCAGAAAGCGCTCCGACTTCGAACATAAGCTTAATGCGCGGGGTTCGCAACCGTCTGATTACGCTCGATATGCGGAATATGAAATCAATCTCGAGTCTTTGCGGCGGAAGCGCGTGAAGAGGATGGGTCTGAAACGAACAGGTCATGCAGGTCAAAGACGTATATTCTTTGTCTTAGACAGGGCCACGCGGAAGTTTCCCGGCGACATCGGTCTGTGGATGCAGTACATTGAATTCGCTAGAAGACAGAAAGCCAATAAGAAGTTGTCCCAGATTTTGACCAACTTGCTCCGGCTTCACCCTACGAAACCTGCGCTCTGGATCTACGCCGCCAAATACACACTGGAGGAAAAGTCCGACATAACAGAAGCAAGAAGCTATATGCAGCGAGCCCTAAGGTTTTGCAAACGTTCGAGGGACCTATGGCTTGAATACGCAAAGCTGGAGATGATGTACATCTCTCAGATAGCCACACGTGGCCGGATATTGGGGCGACAGGAATCGCGAGATCTGGAAGCTGAGACCGGCAGTGAAGTGCTGAAGCTGCCTGCAATCATCGCACCGGAGACGTATTCTAATGCTGCGTTCGACGAAACCGTTGATGAAGGAGTGTTGGCGGAACTCTATCAAATACCAGCATTATCTGGAGCTATTCCAATGGCAATTTTCGACGCAGCTATGAAGCAATTCAATAACGAAAACATTTTGGGCCAACAATTCTTTGACATTGTTGCTTCCTTCCACTATATTCCTTGTATGGCAAAGGTATCGCAGCATGTCGTGGATGGCCTAATCGGTGCACGCCCACATAGCCCACATGCACTGGCTTGTTACATCCAACAACCGACTCTCTCCGTTGGAACCAAGTCCGCCGATTATCCTGCTGCGATAAGAACCTCCTTGGACCGACTTGGATCGTCTATGGAAATATTGTCGACCACACAGAGCGTGATTACATGCCCCCAGGCTCGCAGCATCCTAGCACATCGAGTAATCGAATGGCTCTTGCGGTTGGTAGAAATTGACGACGTGGATTCAGATCTTGCCTTGGTCCTCTCCGCGACGCTAAAGAAGATCTGGGCTCGTTTTTTGACGGATTTGGCTGACGACCCTGGCGTCAGTGCTGACGACCTTTCGTCGTTGCTCAAACAAATGCAAGCTCAGGGCCTTCCAAAAATGGCAGAGTCAGCTATCACGGTCGGATCTAGAATATGGCCTGAAGACAAGCGATTTCTTGGTATGGTAGGATGAGTTGTTCGTCGCTACCCACACAAAGCTTCAGTAATCGGATTTCCCAGCTTTTCGAGAGCTCTTCTTGCTACTATGAGTCTTCTTAGATCTTAGACGGGACTCATTCTCTGCCTTTTGTCTTTAGACGTAGGAAGTCAGCACACTAGTATGTGAGATACTGAGACCAATAGAGATAGCATACAATTTTTTGACTTTCCTTACTTGATCCGGTGAAGTCTCTCCTTTGATTGTTGATCGACAAATTTGCATGATGTTTTGGTATAACTTGCGGAAACATTCTTCTACATTGTCACTTTGCTTTCGACTGCTGTCAGCCTGCACTATCAGGGCTTCCGATTTGGCAGCATAGTATTGAGATGCCGCAAGAGCCTCATGAAAAAATGAGGGAGTTAGATGAGACAGGTCTTTGATCGCCAAGCGAACAGTAGCTTTTGAATTAGTTCTATAGGAAATCAGAAGACATTGCAAGGTGTATGACAATATAGCCTACTTGTTAACTTTCTGACCTCCAGGACCAGATGCACGACTGAATGACACCTCGCAAGAATCCCTAGGTACTTTACTTTGATCGAACGTAGCAAGCCACTGCCGTCCAACGGCTTGCTCCTCCTCTGAAAGTCCACCGTTATCAATCGGTAGTGTGGCTAGATACCGACAAGCCTCCCAGCTGCTGCAACGGTTGGTCAAAGGCTTGAGGCTGCCTATATTTCTGAGAACAAAGAGCATATCTCGCGGTTGGAGTTTGCTTTTCAAACTACTTCATCTGGTTCGACCTTCCATCTTCACTAAGCTTGTAACCGAGCCATACCCGATAATCAATCCGTCTATATCTTACTTGGGTTGAGATTGATATACAGCTGACCGATGGTACCACCACCTTACCTTACTCTAAGGTCAATTCACGTGATGCGGAAAGACGGCACGGTGGAACAATTTCCCGCTAGCAGTCGTCATATTCTCGCACTCATGATGTCCATTTCAAAGTGTTTATCATGTTCCATGTCTCTCAACTTCGTCTCTGTGTTTTCCTACCATCATCACAGCAGTGCAATGGAAGTCATTCACAGAGGCATTGCGAGCTCTTCCATGATCAGCGCTCCAGTCTGCACTTGGGTCTGAAATCCCCGCACTCTTTCTACATCCTACCCCCTCCTGCGATCATTGTGCCCCATACTCCTCGTCATTGCATCAATGAATTCGAGCCCTCCATCTGAAGCACACCACTTCGGAGGCCAGAAACTAACTCTAGAGAGCCCTCTACCGATTCACATTCCCGAGTCTTCGCAGATACCAGTCCTACAGAACCAGATCGATCCTATTTACAATCAGACTTCTACACACATGCAGCAGCCTATCATGGCATCGAATGCGCATGCAGTTGATCCAGGCATTTCACTGCAGACTTGGACTGCTCTCGAGACCGCCACAAGCCTCAACAACGAAGCAGTCAACCTCACCAACGTTCAAGGGAACAGTGAAATCGACGGCGAAGGAGACGACACTTCGGCCATATCATACGAAACTGAGGAAATGGCTGGTCAAGACAGCCATCAGGAAACTGATATCTTGCAAACTTATTTCACATCTTCTACCGCTCATCCTCCTGCACCTATCGCTGCACTTGAGCCATTATCTACCCCCCTTCAGCATGATACTACGACACTACTGTCTAGTCTCAGCCAGAGTTCTCCTGAACAAACCCTTCATCGAACCACAGAGCCCCATTCATCATCCCAGCACGCCCCCTTAGTCGAATTCGAGAGTTCCACAGTTGATGAAGCTGCCGAGCATGACGATGCTCAAGCGCTCAAATTTGAACCAGGATTGAGCAACGAAGGCGTGAATTACGATACCCTTCTGGAAAGTCTATCCCCTTCCACCTCCACTGCTCCTAGCGCCGACAACATAGCTTCAATCACGACTGCTGCTCCCTCGGATTCTCCTAATGTACCCAGACCTTGTAGCGTCGAACAGCCCCTGTCCGCGTTTCCAGTCCCAGCTGGACTGCCTCCACGCCCGCCACCACAGGAGAAACCTGCTATTCATCCTAATTACAAAGCCGAGAACGACATCTCAACCTATCATTACCCGCAAACCCAAGCATCCACCACCCACAGTCCTCATCCTACCCAATCAAGTAGCTCTCATCCTGCTTCTCAAGGCTATCCTCATCCTACACCTAAAGCTGTTGGTGCAAATGGTCTTCCCCCTCCGCCCCTCGCGACTTTCCAGCAATCCGCTTCTCCGAGCGGTCCCAGCCAGGCTAGCCCCCTTACGCCTCAGACTCGACAGACAGATGGTGCAAATGAGTCTAGATCCGCCCGTCCTCACGAAGAGATCGACGACGAGGTGTCTTTTGCACCTGCGATTGAGGGCCTTTGGAACGATTTCATGCGTGAAGAAGCTGTGTATGTGAGTGAAGGCTTATGGGACAGATTCCCGCATGGCTCTCGACTTTTTGTTGGTAAGGTTTCGAAGCTTGTGACTACTACCGACGTCAAACGCTGATGTAATCTAGGAAATCTTTTTACGGAGAAAGCTACAAAGCGTGATCTTTTCTACGTGTTCCACAGGTATGGGAAGCTCGCTCAGATATCCATCAAGAATGCCTACGGGTTTGTTCAGTACTACGATGCGGTCTGCTGCCAGCGTGCATTGCAGGCGGAACAAGGAGAAGCGATCCGAGGAAGGAAGATGCGTGAGTACGCTAGAAATCTATGATCGCACTTCAGAGGCTCACCACTACCAGATCTTGAAGTGTCCAAACCACAGAAGAACGCCCGCAACGCCGCTCCGACGGCCGCTGGAGATAGTTTGAGGGCAGGGTACAACAAGCGTGTAAGAAGCCCAGACTATGGCCGTGGGTCTCAAAGAGGGGGTCAACGTAATGGTAATGCTGGGTACGACCGTGGCGTACCTCCTGGAGGTGTCAGAGGAGGGGACTTGAGACGAAGGGACGATTACCGCCCAATGCGCTCACCTTCGCCAAGAGGGTTTCGTGGACGCGATGAATACCGTGGTTCTAGGAACAGAAGCCCAGATCGCTACTATGGAGGCCGGCGAAGTCGCTCTAGATCACCGACTTACGGTAGAAACGGACGCTATCGAAGCCGTAGCCCACTGGGACGGGATCTAGATGAGGAAGCAATTCTACCCTTCCCACGAAGGGAACTGAGGGATGTTCCGGACGTCCAGCTGATATTGGTCGATCAAGTCGATAGGTGAGCAACTTGACCAGTCGTAAGATAGTCTAGGGTGTCAGCTGACAGACATCGGAAATTTCAGGACTTTTGTTGGCTATATTGAGAAATCGTTCCGTGACCGCGGACTCCGTTGCGACGTTTTACAACTACCTAGGGTCTCAATGGCTGCAGTAATAAAGAGACAGATCATTGAAGGAGTACAGGCCGTCGTCAAGATCCTTCGTCAGTCGCAAGTTACAGGCAAAATCCCTCTCCAAGTATTCGACAGGCGTGGAGGACAAGACAACGTGCGCTTTGAAGGCAAGTCCCACCACGGAAACTCATATATGCCGCTTGACTAACGGGCATGTAGAATATGAAGAACTAGATGCTAACATTGCCGCCGAACTTGTGGTCAGAGCGAAGGGCACGCACATGGCACCGCAACAGAATCCCGGTCCTCCATACCCAGGCCCTCAATACGGTCAGTTTCCACAGCAGGGGCCGCCACAGCATCAACCACAACAGCAAGCGCCACCCGCAGGAGCTCCCAACCTCGCAAATCTCATAACTTCTCTGGATGGCCCAGCGTTGCAGAAGCTTCTCGGTGCAATGTCGCAGAACCCGCAAACGCCTCAGACCCCTCAGAATCCGTATCAACAGCCTCAACAGCCGCAACAGCAACCAGATCTAGCGGCTCTTCTGAATAGTGTCAATCGTCAGCAGCCACCCCAGCAAGGATATCCATATGGCGCACAGCAGCCGCCTCAGCAGCCGCAGTACAATGCGCAGGCGGTGAACCAGGCTTTCGCGAATAGTCCGACGCTGGCATCATTGCTTGGAAACGCTGCTAATCGCGGTCCTCAGCCGGCCATGCCGCAACAGCAGCAGCAGCATTTCCAACCTACCCAGCAGCATAACGTGCAGAACATCATAGACCAGCTGGGCCGTTACAGGCAATGAGTGCGAAAAAGAAACTTTTGAGCGAGATCGATGAGAAGGTTTGGTAATCCAGCTTGTGGACCAATGGAGTCGCTCGCTGCTTGCAGTAAGTTACGTGTTACATCAGAGAGTTTGCTGAAGAATTTCTAAACACCGAGCTGAACGGCTTTTACTAAAGTATGCGACAGGAGAGTCTACTCTCCGCATGGCTGTCTCATATCAGTCAGTGCACTAGAAAGCTGTCTTGCTCCTGCGGTGGAGATTCAGAGAAACGATAATTCAGCTTTGCACTATCTGTACATAGGAGCGAAGTAGAATTGTGCCCATGCAAATGCTCAAAAATACCAACATCTGCTACCCACGCCTGTCATGCATTTGAATATCTGTACATCTAGTTCTTTCCGAATGTGCCACAATAGTTTGCTCCAACGTCGCAATCAGCCCCCACGCGGCCACGCAGCCGGTCTTGTCAGATAGAGCCAAGTCGCCGCTTTCCCCTTCTCCGTAAGAGCCTTCCTAGCCTGCACCCACTCCTCCAGCACCATCTTCAGATCCACCTCCTTCCTCCCCAAAACATCTATCCCCCTATTCTCCGCCGCCATCACCACCTCCTCCCCATCCAAATTCTCCACCCCTCCATCGCGCTCAATCACCGCATCATCCAGCTCCACGAATTCCATCCTTCTCTTGACCCTCCTCCTCACAATCGGCGTCGGCAGCACACCTATCCGATCCCACAAACTCGAGTAAAGCCCCAGACTCCTTCCGATATGCACTATCACCGGCTGGCCCATCTCCTCCACCTTCCCACCCTTCATCTCCGCCTCCAGCCCCAGCGCCGGATCCGGATTTCGGAACACTCCGTTCCGCCTCTCCTCGACCTTCCGCCTCGCGCTCTCGACTTGCATGGGTATCCATAGGCTGCGCGGCACGGCGCCGCTCACAGCTAAGACCACCAAGGGCGTAAACTCCCCACAGATGCAGAAGACGAGAGCGAAGAGCGGTAGGCGAGCGAGGTCGGCGCGGGTGCGTCGGATGGTGAGCCAGTCTGCGCGGGTGAGGGCGCCGGCGAGGAGAGATTGTTCTAGGGGCTGGGAAGAAGGGTGGCGAGCGACGAGGATGCGGGTGAGCTTGTAGTTGGTGTAGAGGTTTTTGAGACCGGTTTTGTAGAAGGTTAGGTAGGCGCGGCCGAGGGTGTAGTAGTATTTGTAGGTGGGTTGGTCGGGTTGGCGGGTGGGGAGGGGGAGGGGAGGTGGGAGGGTGGAGGGTGGAGGGTTAAGGCGGTCATGGGGGAAAGCGTTCTCGGGGACTCTGATGTCAATGATCGAGGGTTTGGCGCTGTGTTTAGGCGCAACTGTGGCATTGTTGCGGACAGAGTCGACTGCGGCTTTTTGAACGTTGGTGTTTGAAGGCGAGACTTTCGTGGAGTAGGATGCGAGGTGGATGGTTGCGGCGGAATGGTAGAGGCGGCGCGTGGGAGATTGGAGAAGTGCAAGATCGAGTCTGTAGATTGCTCTACAGGGCGAAGCTAAGAACATCCTCTTTCGAAGTTTCGTGGTCGAATGCACGCAGATAGAAGGCCTGAAGGTGAAAGCACATCATCATCATCAGGAACTTTTGGTAGAGGCGCGGAATCGGGCCGCGACACCGTCGTCATTTTTGAACTCCGTCCCCAATTCTTTATTCTCAACTTCGAGGCTTGGTGGCAGTGCAATGTCAAAGAAGATCGTGGAGTACGTTCATCAGATGGGTCGTCCGCTCAATATACTCACAAGAGATGCTTACGTGGAACAGTAAAGATGCGCCAACGAATCCTCGAGGCATACCATATGCGCCGTTCGTGGACAAGGTGGAGGACTATGTCGTCTCGAGAGCGGAAGTTGATGGGACGATGAAGAGCTTCCAGGAGATGATATCGTACGCCTTGATAATTCAATAATAAGCCTCTCCTCTGCTAATAACGTTCTGCATCGACAGAAAATACCAATTCATGGAAGTCAACACCCAAAGGCGAGCGGCAGGGTTGAAAGAGAAGATACCAGACATCCAAAAGACCCTGGACATGGTCCAATTCCTGAAGAGACGGAAGGTCTGTCTACGTGCCTGAGCTTCAAGTCAATACGATGCTCATACCTTTTACTTCAGCCAGATGCCGAACCCCTAGAGACTACCTTCGAGCTCAACGATACCCTTTACGCTAAGGCACTTGTCCCGCCCACGGAAGAAGTCTACCTATGGCTTGGGGCCAATGTTATGCTGGCGTATCCCATCGCTGAGGCAGAAACGTTGCTGGAGTCGAAATTGTCCGCTGCGCAGCAGAACCTGGAGAACTGTGAGGAAGATTTGGACTTCTTGCGGGAACAGATTACAGTAAGCCTGTGAATCTTTCTTGATCGATGGTCGACAACGCTGACTAAACTGGCAGACGCTGGAAGTAGCGGTAGCGCGGGTCTACAACTGGGATGTCACACAGAAGAGGAAAGAGAAGGCGGAGCAGGGAGACGACGAACGAGGAAAGGGCAGGACGCTTCCGAATGGGTAGGAAAGAATTCCTAAGCCATTTTGTTGTAATTCTAGACTCTGTAGATACCCCAAAGTCTTGTTATGCTTCCCCAGGACAATCGATCTTTCATGATACCTTAGCAGATTATACAGATTATATATTGCAGCTCCTGGAGCATATGATCTTATCCCGCTTATTACACGTACGTATCCAGGTTTCTTAATGAGCACCGCGGGGTCTTAGAGACTGGAAGACGTCCCCTTACCATCGTTGAGATGCTTCCCCATCTCATAGCCCACCACATTGGTCATAAATACCTTCCTACCGGTCCACCAGGGAGACAGTTCATTGAGTAGCTCGGTAAGTACTACGTGAAAGAAAGAAATAATGTGCGTTTGCAGATGGTAGTTCAGCCCTTCGACACTCCATGCGCTGAAACCGATAGTGCTACTTCTGCTTGATAACCCTTATGGGAACTTCTTTCTATTGCTTCCTCCGGGTTCTCCGACCACGGCCCTGTGAATGTTAAACCTTCTGCCGCCTCAGGATTTGTCCATTAACAATCATTCAGTCCATCGCGATCTCTTAAACATTTTCTCAGATTGCAAAGCAATAAGGGACTGATCCGTGGTTTAGCTGAGCCTCAAAGCTAACTCCCCTGCCAACACACGGATAGAGACAGTGGAGAGTTGTTGGATCTCATGTATGGTAGGGCGCCGCATACAATTATCCTCCTGCTCTGTCCCATTCCGCTTTCTTCGTATTGGACTCTTGTACTGAATGACGGTTTGCCTCTATAGCTATGGGCTGTCACAGGTCGGTTCAATCCGTCATCAATTCATCGAAACGGTGTCCTCAGGAAAGCCAAAACAAGTGTGCACCACTCTATAATTCTGGCTGACACAAAGTTTAGGATATGAAGATCTTAAGTAAATCAAGAAAATCCGCAGGTAGATCCTGCAGTTGAGGGGGAACCCAGGGCGGGCAGTTGGCGATGATGGCAAATTTCCGCTTTCGGGCAAGTGCTACGAATGGAGTGACTAAAGTACCCCGCCGTGGCTATAAAACCCACGACCGCTCCGCGCTTTCTCATCCCGCGAATGCCAAGACTTCGTACCACTGGATCTGAGAGCTACCAAATATCAGGGGAGCTGCCACTACGACCAATTTCCGAACACTAATACATCTACTTCGCTTGTCGCTGCTCTGGCCATTTCAATTGACAATTTCCTCAGCCGAATACCCTTCTCCAGCTTTGGCACCACCATCAAACCAGCGATAACTCCTGGGCCTCGCACTTAGAATCACAATCACCACCAATACAGTCGATAGCGAGCTTCCCAGAATACCAGCAATACCACCTTGGCCCACATGCAGATTTACTAGAGCGTTGTCTCTAAGCTCCTGGTCAATGCTGCTGCGACTACCACAAAATCTCCACTACCCAATAACCGTCACCGAGCTGCTGAAGCAACCAAACGACAATGTCGAGAGGTTCGCACCGCTGTTTTCATACTCCTATCAAACAACGGTGACAGAAGGTGACGGTCTGGGTGAGGATCATCAGGTCCAGAGAACCTTCCCTACCAGATACGAATCCAATGTCGACGGCGTGCTGCAGGCATGGAGAATCGCGAAGGGCGCCGTCATCACACACAGGTAAGCCGTTGACATATCTCAGTCAGTGATGTGGTTACTGACTGGCAGTGCAGTGTCGAGATAGCCGAGATAGAAGAGCCATGCGATCACAGTGTCCAGTTCGGTGGTATGTGTGCCAGCTGCGGCAAGGACATGACTCAGTAAGGATACCCAACCCTCTCAGAGCTTCCTCACTGAACCTAGTCTCCCAGAGCATCATACGTTACAGAGCAAGTCGACGCTTGGCGAGCGCCCATTAACATGATTCACGACAACGTCGCGTTGACCGTCAGCCAAGATGAAGCCACCAGGGCCGAGGACGAGGCGAAGAGACGTCTGCTGTCTCTAAAGAAGCTCTCGCTTGTGGTGGATCTTGACCAAACTGTTATCCAAGCTACCGTTGACCCAACAGTGGCAGAATGGCAGAAAGATCCAGAGAATCCAAATCATGATGCTGTCAAGGACGTCCGAGCGTTCCAATTGACCGAAGAAGGCCCTGGTGGCAATGGATGCTGGTACTACATCAAGCTTCGGCCTGGGCTCAAAGAGTTTCTGGATAATGTGTCCAAGCTCTACGAGTTACACATCTACACGATGGGTACCAGGTCCTACGCAAAGCACATTTCTCGCATCATTGATCCTGAATGCAGGATCTTTGGTAACAGGATCTTGAGTCGTAGTGAGAATGGGAGCTTTACCGTCAAGAGCCTTCAGCGTCTATTCCCCGTGGATACGAAGATGGTTGTCATTATTGACGATCGAGGAGACGTTTGGAATTGGATACCAAATCTCATCAAGGTCAACCCATACGACTTCTTCATCGGCATTGGGGATATCAACTCAAGCTTCCTGCCGAAACGGCCGGAATCGCCCAAGGTCCCAAGAGTGGCGCCTGCATCAACTCCGGACCCGAATAATGACATCGCTGAAAGCGTCATCAAGGACAGTGCGGACTCCAAAGTCAACGGCACCGGCACCGAAGCCAGCCAGTCTGAGGAATCGTCGCAGCAGGAATCAATCCAGTCTAGCGTCAGTGACGTTTCGGCCCTCGAGCAACTCGTTTCCATGGGGGGAGGCGATGATCCAACATTACTTCGAGAGCAGACGGCTAGCCAGGACAAGACGATCACTACTCAAGTCGCAGATCGACCACTTCTCCAAAAGCAGAAGCAACTGGAGGCTGAAGAGGCTGCTTTGGATACTGCTTCTCAAGACAAGGATGCGGATGGTAACCCTGTCGCATGCTCAGATAGCGCCAGTGAATCCGACAAACCTCGTCACAACCTGCTTCACGACGATGATCGAGAATTGCAATACCTAGAAGAGGCATTGCGCAAAGTCCACACTCAGTACTACGATATCTGTCCCCGTGAGCTGACTGACTTACAAGGCGGGCGGGTCGCCCAATTACGAGTCGCCCAGACGAATAGGCAGTCGCTACCTGCAAGTCGGGATATGGCCATGGTTCCAGACATCAAGGTTTTATTGCCACAGGTCAAGCGTACTGTTCTCGCCGGTGTGGTCATTGTGTTCTCGGGCGTTGTGCCTCTAGGTGCGGACATCCAAATCAGCGAGCCAGCGCTCCAGGCAAAAGCCTATGGTGCGAGGGTGGAAGAACGTGTCAGTCGAAAGATTACTCACGTAGTCGCTGCCAAGCCCCGAACGGCAAAGACGAAGCAAGCAGAACTACGGGGTAAAAAGGTTGTCAACCCGCGATGGCTGTATGACTCAATAACTCGGTGGCGAAAGCAAGAGGAACTGCCATACATTATGAAATATGATGGCAGCGACACCAGCCAGAGCAAAAGCGAAGACTCGGACGACATCTTGAGCGACAGCGAGGACGACATGGGTAGCAGCTTCGATACTGAAGAAGATGATCCCCAAACCTCGACTGCGAGAACTAAGCCTTCATTGACCGTCAACACCAACGATGACGAGACATTTTCGGACACGGAAGGTCTCATACCCATAACCGCCATGGATGACAAGAGTCCCATTGGCGGAACAAATGAGGATTGGGATTCGATGAAGGCTGAAATGGCAGCGTATCTCGGTAATGATGCAGAGGATAGCGGATCTGAAGCTAGCGGCATTGCTAGCGTTGAGAGCAACAAGAGCACTGACAGCCGTCTCAACATCCGTGGGAAAAAGAGGCTTCGCCCTGATCCCGGTGACAGCGAATCTGAAGACGGAAGCCCTGAAGCGAAGAAACGAGGAACCACGCTCAGACAAACCGTTGTCGCCGAAAAGAAAGTTTCTGGTCTACCGACACCAGATATCACGGCTGGCGAAGAGACGATAGGAAAGCCTGACAATGACGACGACAAGGCGGATGGGGATGGGCAAGAAGGTGATGGCTGGAGCGAGTTCGAGGACGACCTCGAAGCCGAGATGGAGAGGGCCGCGAACGAGGAGGCTGATAGCTAGCCTCTTTCGAAGTCGGGCCTGGACGATTACTTCTTGTGTAGATATTTGGGTTATGCGGATGGTGCTGGTTGAGGTTCTGCAATGTGTGCGATCCAGGCTATCGATCACTGTGTTGAAGATACCCAAAGCGTGGCGTGACGGAGCGTGCTGAGAAGCATAGGGCATATGAAACAACATTAGGCATATTCCAGAGTATGTTCTGTCAAATCCTCCAATCTAGGGATGGCCCGCATTGTTGCACTACGACGGAGTACTCCCTCGAATAAAGAGTATTGACGCTGAGCACCTCATCCTGCCTGCCTCATAAAGTATTTGCTCTCAACTCAGAAACCGCCAAGCCACTAGCGCACGTTGCGCGCCACTCGCGCGAGACGAGCTTGTCGTCCTCTGTCGTCCAGTCTGACCTCGAGCATATGTCTGCGGTCCTGTCCCAGAACAACAGAATAAGAATGAGAACGAGAACGAGCAATCAGTCCCGGCCGAGGCTGGAAGGACCGTCGACATGACAACCTGATCAGTCCCTGAGCTGGTCCAACGCCAGCGATGCTGGTACAGTCAAATTCTAGAAATACGAGCACGGCAGGCACCATCGACTTGATGCAGACTTGTTCCTTTCCTTGCGATTTCAGTGCTTACATTGCTATCTTTGCCAAGGAACACTCTTCACTCACCGCCATACTATCACCGTAGCTATGCTGCGCCGGCTAGTAAGCCATCGCTGTGTTCCCCCCCCTGTTCGGTTCGCTCTTCTCCATGTCTACTCTATCCTGATCTACTTCTCTTGTCTATACCCTACATAATGCCCTTGATATTTCTAAGTTTGCAAGAAACCCTCTAAGACGCCTGTGTGGTTGTTGGGATTCTTGAAAATAGAATTGTTATGCGTCGAACTTTGTCCTGTTCCCTAGTTGCAAGGTTTAAACTCTGTTCCACAGCACAAGTGGACTCTCGCGCCCTTGTCTTCTCCAACTTGCCTCTTCTATCAGCCATTTCTTCGCATTCAGCCCGCTAAAGATTCGGCCCTGGGCAAAGCCATATGCCACTAGTCCGGCAACCTTATGTTATACGTTAGTACGACGACTTTCACCCTCTTTACTTAGTTGAGTGACGCTTACCATGCCAGTCGAGAAGGACGTCTCACTCGCTTTACGGAAGCCTCCTCTGTCCGCACACTCAACATTGAAGCCAGGCGCCCAAACCGTGACATGAGTTGGTCCTTGTGAAAAAGGGCTTTCAAAACCCTCGTTATTGACGGCACCAGCGACAATCAAGGGAAATCCGGGATCCACGTCAGCCCAGATTGCTGGCAACCTGTCTACGTCTTTCCTCCCGAGTTCCACGCCATCGTTGCCAGCCGAAACCACGATAGCTGCGTTCTGTGTGAATATTTTCTCCATGCTTCTCTTCACATCAGGCCATGGATAGGCCAATGGGTTTTCACCTGCACTGACTGCAAAAGCAACCACAACAGGCTGAATATCCCGTCGCGGCCGGGTTTCGATGTCTGTGAAGACTGCATCGAAAGCCCAGTCTATGTCGATGTTAACAAGAGGGTACGCTAACTTGAGCATTATAAACTGAGCATCCTCGCTAAAGCCGTTGATACGACCTAGAGCCTTCGAGGCCACACATGACCCATGTGACGGACCGTCATTATCGTCAGTCGGCGTGTTGTTTCTCTGGCTTTTGATCTTTGGCGAATACAGCCAGTCTATTATCTTACCCGGCGGAAAGTCCTACGGAGAAGAGACGTTAGTACGACGAATTGCTCGATTGAAGAAAATCCAGCCTTGGCAACAGACTTCGCTGGATGCATCAAGCCCACGGTCTATAAGATAAATAGTTTGGCCCTCAAAAATTGGATCATCGTCATACGCGTAGAAATTAGGCGCATGTGGTGTATTCTTCGTCCATGACAGCACCTTGAGATCATCAGGCGCACCATGTTGAAAGACTATGTTGTTGGTCAGGTTTGGTAAGGTTAGATTATGGGGCAACTCCGCGTCGAAATCCGCCGTTTGATGCATTAAGTATCAAAATGGCCTGGCGCTGGTTCAGCGATCGCACATCACTCGAGAACCTTTGCAAAGCTTACATCCGAACCCAACGCTTCTTTCAGTTGTTTGGCCTCATCCTCGTCTGCTGTAAGCGACCAGCATAATACCCCGCCAAACTCAGGGCGGGTTTCGAGCCGGGATCTCGTAGAAAGATCCTCGTTTAACAAATAATTTGAATTTCTGACGGATCAGTTCCGATTTGTTGGGCTTGACCGGGAAGACGGCGTATTCTGTGAGCTGACCGCCCAGCAAATGGTTATCGGCCGATGCGTCAGATGGTGATGTTATAGAACCTGGCAGAGTCTGGCTTGAGGTCGCAGCCGTTGGTATTGTTATGGAAGCGATGATACTGGGAAAAAGTACCAAGGTAATTACTAGCAGATACAAAGCATTTTTCGAGGGCTTTTGGAAAATCTTCTGCTTCAAAATAATTATTATCACCGATGCGAAGCTGACTGAGAAACAGATGGGAATCAGGTATATATATATTGGTCAACATGTTGGGTATCATTCATTAATACAGCTTCTGGCTGCAGTCAGCCACTATGTCGTACAAGAATCGTCCCATATTTCCGGACAACGCGCAAGGTTCTAGAATGCATGCGCACGTATGGATATGTCCAGAGACACTAGGTACCGTCCCCAAGGAATCCTGACAGGTGGGACAGCAATCGTAGGTTTCAGGCTGACAGAAAGGGTGTTTATGGGATTTGCTGTTGCACTCTTCAGCCGTACAGTGATACAACCTACTTTCCAGGGGTCGATGGAGATAATCGAATCATCACACCTGCTGTTTCGTGTGCGTAATCAAGGCGTTAGATACACTGATCGAGTAAGTGGTCTTCTTTCACAGCTTGTCTATCTGGCAAGTGGTCCTAGAGGGTCGATCAGTCCATCGCCACCTTGTCGTTGATCTACCACAAGACATGCTAAGCATTGATTGTGCCGCTTCTTACCGGTGCATGGCATAGGACTTTTCAAGCTCTGACGCTGGAGTCATTTGCGTCGAAGGAAGACAAGCAGAGGATCCTCCCGAGTCACGATATGCGAGTAGACCAAAGCGCAAATACGAGCGCCATACATATGCGACCTGTATCCCGAGATCCACCCCACCATCTTCCTTCAAGCAGGATTAAAGGAACCATGAGACACCTCACCGCCGCGATCTGCCTTATGGGATTCCTCCAGTCGTTCCGTCTTGCAAGTACAGCGTCCGTCCCACCGAACCTCGTTCTCCACCAAGCAACGTCCACACACAATGACACCACAGGCAACAACCCCAAGTCTACTGTCAATGCCACTCGCCCGAGGTAGTGAGTCTTCCTGATCCCCAATTCGATAAGGTCCCAACACCGACGCTCTTCCGCAGTCCCGTCAATGACCCCTACGACCTCTATCAACCCGGCACCCACCAGATCGTAGAGTTCTATGATTACCGCACCTCCATATCCAGCAATAGCATCATGAGTGTCTTGAAAATCGCCACTTCGTCTATCCTAGACCACCCGTCGGATGACCTCATCGGCACAGAGGAATTGCAGTACTGGGCCAACGAGGTGCAGTTGCTCTTGATTCCCAGTGATCGGATGACGTGGCGGATGTGGCACGATGCGATAACCGCTATGGTGAGATTTGTTGTGCGCAAAAAGATGAGCTATGGGTGGAGTTTCATCGTTCTCGAAAGGGGTGAGTCTGTCTCACAGAAGAGATAACATTACAGTGCTACCGCGTTTCGAATTGCTTTACCCCTTTTTAGGCCACGGAATGCTTGTTCAGACGACGCCTGCCGCCTCACTGGCTGACAATCGTAATGCTGACTCTGAATTTCCTTCTAGGCATGGATGATAAAGTGGGCTGGGGCACTCTGACGAATGTAACGGAGGACAAGCTGCACACAGGCAACGTGGAGACGAGTAAGCTTTGACATGCTATCAGGCGCTCACGAGCAAGCTTGCTAGGCCTGCTATCTTGCCATGTTTCGAGTTGATTGGAGCTTACTCCCAACGCCCTACCTCCACCCAAATAACGAGTATCCTCAACCACTATCATTCGAAGGGTTTGCGATTCCTCGCCACACTTTCGTTAACGTACTACTTAATGACGGAACGTTGATGGCTCGTCCATTAACCAAGAACAAGTCATCTACTAAAAATCAAATCGGCAAAGCATTCATTGACAGCGATTAAAACACGCTACAGAACAAAAGTCGACGGGAGAGGAAACCAGAGAAAGAAATTTCGGGCCATCGGCGACGTAACTAGAACCGCTACATGTTCAACGCACGGGTTAAAGGCTGATGATGACTTATCAGCCACGTTCTCCGGAGAGAATCTACACGAGAAGAATCTGCGCGAGAACCTGGGCTATACGGGCTTATGCAGTATCTATGGGCGATTCGTGGGGTGCACCTTTGAAGGGGCTAGCGTTCGATCCTTGTTGCTAAAGCTATCTTTCTTTCAAGCTTCATTCTATTCGGTGACCTCGACTTCTAAAGGCACTCGGATTTTTCTATACATCCTATTGAGTTCCGTACCGGAGTACGCAGTACATTATAGCAACTCGAAAGTTTGGGTCAATTATCCACCGGTCAATCCCAGTCCAATTTCATCATCATTCTATTGTTCCAATCTTCATTACAATGCCCATCCAATGACCCCGCTCCGCCGTCAATAGCCAGCGCCATGGGTGACTATCTAGCGAACATCTCTAATCAAGATATGACATCCAAGCAACACCGAAAGTCCGAACCCATCAGGGGGGAAAAAAGCTAGAGAGAAGAGATCCCATCTTCCATGTGGTATAAAGCCGAGATATCATCGTAGAAACGCACACCCACTCGCTGAGAAATGCAGCAGTGCAAAAGAGAAAAAAGGAACAGAGGAACCCAGTGAACTCCTCGCTCATCGATCTTGTTCTCACACAGTCTTCCTCCCACCGTCGTCTCCCCTCCCCTAAAGCCCCATACAAGCCCCCCTCAATCCCCTCCGTAACTCAAGCCCCAAGATCACTCTCCACCCCTCCTCCCCCTCCTCTCCCCCCTCCTCCTCCTCTTCCTCTCCCCACCGCCCCCTTCACACCCGCCAATCCCAAATTCGCCATAGGTTCCCACTCCGCGATCCTCCTCGCCAGCTCCGGATCCGCCTCGTCGCCGATGAACGTCCAGCTCTCCTCGTCCGCGGCCGGGTCGTCGATGGTGTCGGTGCTGTGGGCGCGGTGCTTGATCAGCGTCTTGGCGTATTCCATGTCCCGGTATAGGGCTTGGATGGCGGTTGCGACGCCGTTTTCCTGTTTGGAGGGGGTCGGGTTAGTGGGTCGGTGCGAGGGGAGGGGGAGGGGAAAGGTGGAAGGCGGAGGGGGAAAGGAGGAATGGGAAGTACCTTGCGGATTTGCTCCCCCAGAACCTTGGCCTTCACGACCATCCGCTCACTGTGCGTTGCCTCCCATAGCGCTCTCGAGAAGACAGTGACGTTCAACTTCTTCATGCTGATTCCCACGCCTAGATCCTCGATCCTCGACCCAAAGAAGAACTGATCCCCAAAGAACGGCTTCACGATCGTAGGAATCCCCGCTCGCAAGCTGGCGCCCGTCGTGCCCGCCCCACCATGATGAGCCGCGGCGTCAATTTGGCGGAAGAGCCAGTCATGCGGCGCGGATTTGATCTGATGGATTTCTGGTGGGAGAGGGACTTCGGGGACGGCGGCGTCGGCGTTGCCGAGGCGGTCGGACCAGCCTTTGGACAGGATGCAGCGGACGTCGGCTTTGAGGACGGATTCGACGACGGTTTTGGTGAGGGCGGCGGGGTCGGAGACGACGATGGAGCCGAAGCCGATGTAGACGATCTTCTTGCCGTCGGAACGCGCCTGGGAGATGAAGGTGGTGAGTTCCGGGGGCGGCGTCCAGGAGGAGGCTTCGTCGAGGAACCAGTAGCCTGTGACGCGGATCCAGTCGCTGTAGTCGAGGGGGGGCACGACGACGCTGGGGCTGAAGTTGTAGAGGAAGGGGACTTTGTTGGGCTGCATCTTGTCGAGGTTGGTGCTGCGCAGGTGGAGCTGCTCCTTGCGCCAGCGGTTCACTTGCCCGGCGATGGCTTTCCAGAAGACGTTGTCGAACATGACGTACGTGATGTAGTTGTACGCGCCGCCCATTTTGTGTTCGGGGACGGCGAAGGCATGAGGGTACGCGCGCGTGCGGGTCCAGGGCATGGTGAAGGCGCGGAAGTAGGGCACTCGAAGGGCCTCGGCGATATGGATACCTGCCATGGCGCTTGGGCTTTCGATGAGGAGGTCGGTATCTTGGCAGGCGTGCCAGGCGGAGGCGAGAAGCTCGTCGATCCAGCCGCGGAATTTGACGGAGGCTTCTCTGAGGAAGGAGTATGTGAACATGCCGTTCTCGACACAGATTCGCATGAGCTCGGCCGGGTCGCCTTCGACGGGTGCGAAGTCTATGCCATGTTTTCTGACCCATGGCTCGAATTCCCGGTGGGTGGCGATCTTAGGCCGGTGGCCTTCGGCGAGAAGGCCTTTGCATAGCGCTATGTAAGGCTGGACATCTCCTCTTGAGCCGATCGTGAGGCAGGTGATCCGAAGAGATTCCGTAGGCTTGAAATTAAGGATCGAGGCTCGGGGGTCGTCGAAGAGTATGGGGGGTGCATGCTCCGGATGTGCTGGCTCATCCAGGGTATTGGGAAGCTTGACCTCGTGCTCGTCATAACCCTCCTTACGGGCTTGTTGCAACATCTGGTGCTCGGCTCTTGCTGCATCGGCTTCCGCTTTGTCCTCTTGCATCAAGAGACCAGACTCCTGCAGATATCTCATCGATTCCAGATTGTTCAGTAGTGTGACAGCGCAGTCGTCTCGCACCTCGCTTTGGCCAAACTCAAAGAAAAGCTCTTCGTGTCCGCGAATGACGATGACCAGTCCCGAGTAGCCGAATCGAAAACCTTTTTCCTTATCAACGTTCTCGATATCCTTCAGCGGAAGTACCATCTTAGTCCTAGTACCCGGTAGAAGACTTCGAAAGCAGAACCTCCTATTGCTGACATAGACCTTGCCATATAGTGGAAGCACACGGTGAAGATACCCAAAGTAGGTGGCCTGTAGTTTCTCGTTTGGAGGAAGCGCAAAGTGCGCTCTGAATCGCTCGCCGTACCCGGCAGCGTCCTCGTCTTCATCGGGATCTCCGAATTGTTCTTCGGGCGATTTCCCTCCAGCGCCACTGTAGTGTTTATGACCGCCAGCCCACATACCAGAAACCTTTTCGACGTAGCCCATAGATTCAGTTGCAAGCAGGTTGCTCATACGCTTCGAATGGTTGCGTAAGTAGCCTGCAAAACCCGCAGCCCGTTGAAGCGGGTATGCTCCAGCTTTCACCAGTTGCTGCAGGGTTGGAGAAGAGCTTGATTGTTGTAGCTGCCTGTCATCATCGACTCCTAGAAGTTCCTGCCGGTCTTTTCGCGTTTGGCGTTGCGTGTGAGCCCTGGAGGGAAATTGCGCTTTTATGTCAGTCTGCATCGAATCAGGGCGCGTAGTATCTTCAGACCGGCGGCGTGGTTGGCCTGCAGGACGCTCAAGCCGTTGGATTGTCGGTGAATGGAAGACATCGCTACGGTTGAGGATCTGACTTCCACTTGCATCGGTTTCTGTATGTGAGTAATCGGCCGCCGATGACTCAGTACCTTGCTCTAATGAGTGAACGTATGAATCCGAAGAACCTTGCAACTTGGGGGGCGAGGCCGTTGTGTCCGGCAGTGGCTTCCGCGCCGATATCATACGGCTCGTACTAACACTCCTTCGTTCTTGGTCAAAGCTAACACGAGAAAGCTCCTTCGAGAGATCCACACTCATCCGACTTCTGTCAACACTTTCTCTACCCAATTCTCCACTAGGACGAGGACTCGCTCGACCACTACCACGGAGCGATGCTGGCGCCAACGTAGCACGAACAGGCTCGTGGAGCGTTGGTGTTCCCGGTTCCCGTGGGCTGTCAGATCTCACGTCCAGTGATCTCCTTGGTCCTCGAGAATTGTTTCGTGAACGCGAGTACTCATTGTCCCCATGTGCAGGAGACGGATAGCCTGAAGGGATCTTCTGAGCCGCTGTATCGTCGACCATGGTTCTCAACACATCTAACGCATCTCGCCCAAAACTGAAATAGGAGAAGAAATACTATCGCCAAATGAGGTTCTAGCAAAGATGTTTGTTGGAATGAGCTTACCTCGTCGATAGCATATGTTTCGTCACTATCCACAACGCGTATCTTGAGAGTCTCTGCGAACTCAATGACTGGACTTTCTTCAATGTCGATGACGTTCTCGACTGGCAGAGATATCTTGACACTGTCTCCGTCATTGTGCGATCTAAAGATTACCTTCTGCAATGTCTTGACCCATTCTTTGGCACTTGCATGACTGTCCGCTTTCAGGTGATACGTCCGTTGATGAGTAACGACTGAGAAGCTCGTCACATCTTTGCCCTTCTCCTTGTGCTCATAGAGCGCCGCCGAAATGCCATATCGTAGATCGATATTTCCACTCGGAAAATAAAGGTTTGCGGGGTCGGCATAGTATGAGAGTACGTCTCCTTTAAGAGTGAACCAGTAGCGATTGAATTTGGGGTTCTGTTTCCCTCTTTTGGCGAGGTATCCGGACTTTGCGATCAAGTTCTTGGAGGTCATGAGCTTGAAAGATCTGCATACATGGGCGGTGGCTTACAGATTTCTTCGGTAGGTACGCGTAGAAACAAATGTGATGTTGTGTGATATACATGTATCCTTGAAGCAATACGCTTTGTAAAAGCCAGCAGGGGTACTCTAATATCTTATCAGCTAATTGATAGATTACAATAGTCATGCTTAACAGACCAGAGATGACCTCTTCCGCCGTTACAAAGCCAAATATCTCCTTGAGCCGAATGACGAGACTGCTTTTACTCGCTCCTAGCTGCACGTTCTTCAGTTCCTGCGAAGATTCCTTCTCAGACACAGTGAGCTCTGTAGATGTACCCAGCTGCGCTTCTGCTTCAAGCATCCGGCTCATGACTGGTGCGTCTCGGGGCGTAACACCTCTTTGGCTTTCAGTAGAAGCTGATCGTTCAGAGGATAGTGGCAGACTGCTTTGAGACATGTAGTTTTTCTCCTTGATGGTCCTAAGGTTGAGCTTGGGCAGGGATCGCAGAAGACCATGCTCATGCGACTTCTGCTTATGCCTATGCTGCGCTGCTTTATTAACATAATCCTCGTGCTGGCTAGCCGTATGTTCCGAAGAAGGAATGGTAGAGGCATGTTTCTTGATACCAGGCGTTGCTGTTTCTGGCTCGTAATCGCTATCGCTACTCTCATCGTCGAATCGCGAATTGAAGTCGACTTTGGAGCCTGCTGCAGCGATCATCGAGAACACGGACTGATTCGCGTATTGCGCAGGTTGGCCCTTGGCCGCGGTGACATCCTCTTGAGCATCCTCGCCCTCTTTGAGCCTTTCGGGATATTGAACTGATGGGTGTCGCTGGGGCTTTCTCTTCTTTGTAAGCTTTCGTCTGACTCTCTCTTTCGAGTCGTGTTCGGAAGGCATAGCTACGGCAAGCTTCGAATCCAACGGTTCAAGTCCGCAGCGACAGGCAAAGAGCCCTTGGGTGAAGCGTGACTGCAATCACCGGACTCAAATCAGCTGCTGATAGAGGGAGCGATAAGCGTCCATGGCATGACCGAAGCTCCACAAGAGCTTCTCGTAAGCCATGAGCATAGTTCCGTCATATCGAGAGGTTGTCCGGCACATGTGATAGATAGAAAGAATATGAAGCTTCCACGAACTGGTCCAAAAAGATTTAAGCCGATACCCCAATCAGCCCTACCAAGGCTACATCACCCCGTAGAACTTTACTTTAGACCCTGGCTTTTCGGTCACGAGAGCAAGGCCCTGGCATACTGACAGCGAAGCACGATCATTGATGTATACTAGCGTTCGCGGTCCAAGAATGTATTAGATTTGCTGAATACACCGTTCCTAAGCTGTACACAACTATTCAAAGGCCACTCACATAGCCGGTACAAACGCCATACCAATCCTGATGCGAGGGCTTATTCCATGTGTCTGATACAACCAATCTGTGCCCCCATCGCAACGTAGACTGCCTGACCAACGTCCTATCTTTCCACACCACCGTTCCGTCATTGAACCCATTGAAGCTCAGCTTTGCATGGCGGCTTACTGCTTGGCAGCGGCAAGGCCAACGCTGTTGTTGCCAATATCGTAGACTGAGTACCACTTCCTCAAAAAAGCATCACCCAGAATGGCAAGGGGACCGATAGGCTCAGGAAGATCCATTCCTAACAGCAGTTAGCCACTGCAAATGCGCGAAAGAAGGGAACCCTAGGACGTACCAAAGAAGGATGAAATGCATGAACCCTGGACTTCGAGGATGTAATCGTAGGGACCGATGGTGAAATTATGACCAGTCAATGTGAAAGACAAGTCTGGAAGCTCATCCCTCTTCTTGCAGTCTACCCTGTACTGTCCGCTGTAGCCCTTCTTCGCGCCAATTTCCTTGTTGAGAAGCTCGGCAAGAATAGAGGGAAGAGCGATCAAAGAGGTTCCAGTATCGAGGATGACACCCGTGTTGTCGAGTTCCGCGGTCTGGTCGCCGAAGCTGATGGCGTCAAGGTCGACCTCCCAGTAAGCCTTGCGTCGGAGAGGGAGCTTGGTCATTTTGCCGGTGTAGTGGTCCTTGTCGATGCCGCCGAAGACAGCTTCAGACTCGTCGTTATCGCCATTTGCAGTGTTGCCCAGGTAGAACGCAAATACTGGCTCATCGAGGAGTTCCTGATTGATCATGTTGTAGAAAGGCGGAACGATCTTGTTCACACTGATGGTATCGTAGCCGAGACCCATGATTCCATCGAAGCGACCGAAAGCAAAAGCAAGACCTGGCTCAGCGGTGGCTTCAGCGAAATCTTGCTTCTTGATCTTCATGTCTCCAATCTGTACGGTGTCTTGTGAAACGAAGCCACTGAGACTGCCAGAACCGTAGCGGATCTCAAAGTCTGAGCCGTTCTTCTTGTATGTCGAAGATGATGACGAGTCGTACTTGGTATGGAGATAGCAAGCGAGAGAACCGCATTCCGATGAAGGAACCCAGAGGTTAGACGAGCCAGTATCGAGGACCACCTTGAATGTTTGCGCAGGTGTGCCAATAGCAATCTCGGAGAAGTATTGAGCGTTGAGGAAGTTGCTAACGGGTACTTGATGATTGTCATTGTCTAGGTGGATGGATGTCTCCCTGAACATCTCCTCTCTGTGTGCTTGGGGCCGGACACCCATGTACTTTTGACCCAGCGCCTTCGCCTGCATCGGAATGTCGGCGTACTCCTAAAGTCCAAGAGTTATTGAATGGCCTTGGCAGTTGCACACCATCACTTACAAGTTGCTTCGATAGAGGAACCTTCTGTAGCTTCATTTTGTGAATTCCAGCTTCCGCCAGGCCCAGCAGGGCGCCAGCGGCGAGAACTAAGGTAGTCTTCATGGTTGCAGCTCCTTATCAGACTTCAAATTTGAACAGTATCGATATTCTGTTTGTTGCACTTGAAAAAGATATGATGGATACGTAGCTTGATGGAAGTGCTGCGGTCGAAGGATGAAGGATGCTGGATGGCTGGTCGAAGTACGAAGTACACTAGGCGGCTGCCTGCCACCCCCATGACGACGCCACTTGGCATTAACCGGACCGATCAGCCACCGAGACCAAAGCATTGGCACGTGACAATCCATGGTCATGAGCGAGATGAATTCTGGTGACCAAGTCCCAGGTGCACTTGTAAGAGGCTTTTCGAAGATGGCGGGATCATCACTCTTTCTCCTACTGCGTCATTGTTCTGAGCGCGCGGATTGAGCATCGCATTCTCTCTTTTAATATGAATCATTGGCAAACCCGTTCATATTGTCATCACGTGAAATCGTCTTTTCATCAGGGAAACATGCACAATTTCTTGTTACAGCAACCATTGATTGAATTTATAAGTCTCTCAAGAATGGCTATTTAGTCATAGAGTACCTCTCCTGTGCCTTTGAAACCATGGTCCACCCGCTGAAAATGCAGCACCGCTTGAGAAAACGAAAAATGCCCCTAGGAGCATCAACTACTTGTAGAAATCGAACCTAGACAGTAATCAGCATCGGAACAACTCTAGACTTAGCGCATCGAGCACTTACTTGTCGGCTTCCTGCGCGCCTTTGACTTGGCTCGAGTAGGCGTCTTCAAGGTCTGATTGGATGATATTGTACCGATTCTTCCTTACGGCTCTGAGACCCGCTTCTTGCATAATGGCTGCAATGATGGCACCCGAAAGCGGATCGTTGCGTATGATGAGTGAGTCCAGGTCTACTTCTGGCGACAGTGACATCTTGGATGAGATTGTGGTAAAGATCAACCGCCTCTCCCTTCGGTCGCGCAGGGAAGGGAATTCGATCTTTCGATCTAGACGTCCTGGCCGGAGAAGCGCCGGATCCAACGTGTCTGCACGATTCGTAGCCATGATGACCTTGACGTTACTTGTCTGATCAAAACCGTCCATCTGATTCAGCAGCTCAAGCAGAATCCGCTGGACTTCTCGGTCTGCTCCGGTTTGGGCGTCGAATCGCTTGGTGGCAATGGCATCGATCTCGTCGATGAAGATGATAGCGGGTGAATTTTCCCTCGCCATGCGGAAGACGTCTCGAACCATACGTGGCCCTTCACCGAGGTATTTCTGAACGAATTCCGAGCCGACAACCCGAATGAAGTTGGCCGTTGTACTGTTCGCCACGGCCTTTACCAGCATAGTCTTTCCAGTACCGGGAGGTCCATAAAGCAAAACACCGCGTGGTGGATCGATACCTATTAGCAACTGTCAATTGCGTTTGGAGGCGTCCAGAATTCCAGACTGACCAATCTGCTTATAAAGATCGAAGTGAGTGAGCGGCAGCTCTACAGCTTCCCGAATCTCCTGCTTTTGCATGTCCAGACCACCAACGTCCGCGTATGTGACATCAGGCTTCTCGTGGGCACCAAGCATAGCTATTGACGAGTCCGCCTCAGGTGGTAGTATGTCCACGAGAGAGTTTGAGTGGCGGTGGAGAGCGACAGAGGACGAGGGTTTGAGCTTCTCACGGTCAAGGGTCGAGAGGATTCGAACAACATAGTTGGAGCCTGTTGAAGATTGTACAATGCCGGTGCTGGCCAGATAGTCAGCCCATTAATTTTGCATCTGAGAGGGGCCCAGTACTTCTGATCTATTGCCTCCATGAACTGCCCGATCACGAGTGGAACACTCTGTATTCGCTTGATCTCTTCCTGAGCTCGAACCAGCTCTCGCTTGAGACTCCTACAAGTGAATCAGAGCTGCACGAACTAGGAGCTTTCAGCTTCTGCAGGCGAACCTCTGCTCATCTTTGATATACTCCTCCTGTAGATTGATGTACCTAGAAGAGCTTTAGCGGCTTATTTCCATAAGGGGATAAGAAGAACACACTCCAGATGTCTCTGTAGCTTCTTCAGGGTCGAATACTCGTCGCTGTCGTCACTTCCGATACCTTCTAAGGAATCTATGCTGGGTATCGAGTTGAACGGAGCTTGCTTCTTGTGTGGCGCAACGACACTGGCTGGATTCTCAACAGCAACCGCACTCATGATTGATATGGTGGTGATGAGAATCGAGATCGAGTGCTAGGCGTTGATGGCTAAATTGCAATGCGTATAGAGACAACTGAAGTCCTTGATAATAATTGCCTTGAGAAGCTTGTTGTGTTCACATTAAAGTCAACCAAACGCCAAGCCCTGACCGCGTGGAGACAGCACGCCCATCACGTGACACTTAACTGGTGAATATTACCAAGGTTTTCGAACAGAAACCGAGGAGCAAAATGTTCAACCTTTACTCGATCGTACATTTGGCACCCCGATCAATGCAAAGCTATCGGCTTTTTGGTCTCAATGGAGCATCAATCTCGGTGGCTGAGTGTGGTGGGTCAAGTAGGTAAGTAGTATCTATCAAAGTACTTTATTCATATCTTTCATGAAGCATTCCCCTAGTTATCAAGGACCAGAACCTGAATCCTCTCAACCTCAGCTCTTGTTCTGCTTCGCTATCTAACGCTTGTACTGTTGTCCATGACAGATCTATACAGCTGCTGCAGCTTGAGATGCTGCATTTCCTCGCTTTCCCATGCACCTCTCTGACTACTTCGAGTGGCTCAAAAGACCATATAAGCTTCTGCAGCCCGCTAATCGCAGCACATGATTCCATGACCAGATAAGTGATAAGCCCTGCCTCACACCAATCTCTGGAGAGTCCAGCTCCGCCATCACGGTGCCTGGGTAACCTTGCTGTAGTCAGAACTCATGAGCTTCTCGTTTCACTGTCTACAGCACTTGATCTCCCTCTCATCGCCGGTCTATGCTTATGCTTCTCCCGCTCCTCTCACTGAACACACTTCCGCTGCTACTCCTCCTCCGCATCCTCCTAGCCTCTTCAAGGTCGCCCGGGTGCAGTCCACTAGCCCTAGCGAAGAGGTTCAGGATGTCCGTAAGACTAACAACGCCACTCAATTTTCCAGACATCGCAGCACCGGGTAGCGTGGAAGCGGAGACGCTGGGGGTGGTGCTGAGAGGGAGGAAAGGGGGTTGGGCTTGAGGGGTGGACGAGACGGACGAGGGAGCATGAGGGACCGCAGAGTGAGATAACGTTATTGATGGGGCTGGATGTACGAATGGGTGACTCGTAAGAGAAGCTGAAGATGCACCAGGCGTCGAAGGGAGTGAAGAAGTAGGTGATGGTGACGGCGGAGTGGTGATCCACATCCTATGCGTTTATTAGACTGTTCGCGCAGGAGAATCTGTGATCTTGTGATAGGAGGAGAACTTTATGGAAGGTCCCAAGGAAGTCAGTCACATGGAAGTAGAACAACGTACCTGTGGGCTGTAGTGGCAACCAGCTTTGCAACCGTATGTGCGAGTGTGGAATGCGGACTGACATGGAAGACTGGGAATGAATCTTGGCCATCTTCCATTCCACGCGTCGAAAGAATAACTGTAATGAAATGGATACAGGTATTATCCAATAGAGGTGCCGAACTCGATTTGGTAAGGAGCTAATGAACAATTTAGCTGAAAGCTCAGAGTGTGACTGCCCCATCAGTTAGATGGAATTATTCACCTTGACATCTATGTTGGAAATGTTTCCAATCACATTATATTGGGTGTCGACGACTGCGAGGGAGCTTACACCCTCATTGTTCATAAGCTTCAGAGCTTCTTTGAGAGGCTTATCGCCACTATCACAAGACGTCAGTCACGACATTCGGACCCCATGGCAGCTTCCTAAACATCCAATGACGGAGAGGGAAACAATGATGGACCAGTGGCGGGTCATATCGGACGAGGCTTACTTTATCGAGATGAGCTGCTGTGATCCGATGCCTAGCTCCTTGATGTTCTGCGAGTAAAGCTGGTCGATTATGGGAAAGCATCCTCCATTCTCCCACAAGAACTTGACCAATGTAGATTGGCTCAGAATCCCCACAACATGATCAGTGCCATCTTTGACTATGACAATACGGTGGACTCCTCCGCCGAATATCTCTACTGCCTTCGATAGGTCTGCGTTGTGAGGTAGGGTAACAAAAGGCTCCTCGTTTCCTAGGTTCTTGGCTTCACGGATCGGGATTGTAATGCCCTGCTGAGCTTTTCTGACGAGGCTCTGGTAGAAGGGAAGGCGTTCTTCGTCAGGGTGTAGTTGGCCCGTCGCGAAGAGGAGGTACTGGGTCAGATCGCGGTAGTCAAAGGTCGCGGTAGCAGCTTGATCTTTCGGACTTGAACGAACGAGGAGAACGGCTGAGCTTGAGTCTATGAGAAGCTGTGATACGTATTAAGAACTGAGACCATGTGATCAAGGGCTATAAGCACCCACGTTCGTCGCAGCTTCCACTCCCGTGTCTAGCTCAACAAAGTGTAGATCTCCGGGATTGATTAATTCTCCAACGCTTATGTGCTGCCAATCTCTGCCCACAAAAGCTGGGTCAGCTGAGCCAGCGGTTGGGGGGTTGTTCACCAGGTCCTGGATTTGTGCTTGCGATAGTGAGAGATGTCGATTGGCACGCGGTGACGGTGGTAGACCGCGCATCTGTTCGGTAAAGCTCTGTCGATGGCTATGACTTGGGCTAGGGCTATGTGCCAGACGCATAGATGGAGTTCGCGACGTCAGAGAATGGTTGGATCGAGCAGACCCAGAGCGTTGAAGCGGGTTGTCTGCCATACTGGCAATCGCTTGCTGGTGTCGCGTTCTGCTTAATGCTTGCTTTCAAAGACCGAGGAGGCTCTGCTCAGAAGTAACCAAAGCGACTGTGAGATTCACCTAGCGGGCGATGTTGCGTCATCGCGATGCGCAGTGAAAATACTTTACCTCAATGGACAATGGCGAAAGGTGTTTGATATTCCCCAGATTCTATCTTAGCGGCGCGCTTAAGGTCGATCTATCTTGTAGCGCGCCATCTGCATAAAAGGTACATGAAATTACACTTTATGCAATGCAATCCATCGAGGATCGAGGATTGAGGATCCTCTTAATCCTGCCTGTTTCATTCCAATGCAGAGGTCCACGTCTTTGCTTGCGCTCTCCCGTCTGAGATCTATCGAACAACTAGTATACTTATAGTAACTTTATTAGATGGGTACTTCTATGCGTTGAAGCCTGTCTCTTGAGCAGTAATTATCGGAAGTTGTTGTTTTGCCATTTCAACTAAACAACAGCGTACATTCTTGAAGTCGGATCCTGAGCATAGTGTGCTTCTAGCTAGAGCCTCTTAAATCTCTTCCTCTAACATTAGTCAAGAAAAGTGCATCGAAGAATTAGTAATGCAGAAAAGCAATCATGCAGCTCTTTTGACAGAGAGCAGGTATCAAGCAATCCAAGCAACCCAAGATTGACCTTCCAAACCATGCATGGCGCCGTCCCACCGTATCATGCAAGCGACCAGACGAATACCAATGCAAACCTTACCAGCACTTAAATTGCGCCCAGAATCCACCTCGCTTCGTCTTCTTGCCTGGCCGATCAGCAAAATCAGCACCGCCAGGCTTTTCGCCCAATGGTGTGAGTGGTTGCGTCCGAGAGTGAGCGTTGCCATAAAGCGCCTCTGAACGAGCCGGTGCGGAGGAGCCGCCAGAGGCGTGAAGGCGGCGGGCAGCGACGACTCGGCGTACAATGACTGAGATTATTTGTCAGTAGGTCATTGTTGATTTGTAATGAACATTTGAACTGTCAATCAATCTTTGCCTTCTTGTTGCCGAATGAAAGGGGGGCGACATACGAGCGAACGTTTCCTCGATATTAACCATCTCCCTCGCACTAGTCTCCATGAACCCGCAATCCCTCGACCTAGCAAATTCTAAACCTTGCCGACTTGAAATCACCCTGGCGTCTTTCAGATCGGATTTGTTGCCTGCGACAATTTTTACCGGCTGGACACCACCACTGTCATGCCGGTGGTCGCATTCCATATCGATCATCTGGAGGAAGTAGTCTAGCGTCGAGAGGGAGGACGCGGCCGTAATGTCGTATACAAGGAGGAAACCGTCGGACCGTAGATTGGAAGCGGCCCAGAGACCGCGATACTCTTCTTGTCCCGCGGTGTCGGTAAGGGAGAGGAAGTAGGATTTGCCATCGATCGTTCGGGTTACGGAGTAAGAGTCCTCTGCCGGTTCGATTAGGATGGTACATTGCAAGCTTTAGGCGGTACTTCTACCAATCGTAGGGTCATATCTGGAGCGTAACGACGAATCAGTGAAATGTCAACTACCAGCCTGGAGTTGACCTACTCATGCGTCCATTGGCTTTTCACCAACCGCAGCGTTATTGACGATTTACCTGTGCAGTGCGCGTTCAGTCAACGGTTATCGAGCTGTAATGGATTCTATGAAAAACCGTACCGCATCCACCGTCGCCGCATATTGTGATTGATATGCGGTCGTCATCCTCCATGTCGCCCGTTCAGCACGCGAGCAGCAAGACCACAGGAGGATCTCAGAACGTATCTGTACTGAGCACCTTCTCGGAGTAGCCGTAACGATGGAAAGACTCGCGCAACGTCCCTCGCTAACAGAAGTCCTGTTCGCAAGTGAAGTTGCTCGTTTAGACGCTGGATGTTGACGAGGCTGACGTGCCCTGAGGGGTCTTGTTGAGTGTGTGGGCAGGTGGGGCAGCGGGCACGACGGGAAGCTGGACGTCAAGATGCGAAAGGGCGATTGGGAAGCACGAGGCTTCTTTGTCTAATTGGGATCATCGTCTCTGGAAAGCTGCTAACTGAGGTAATCGCACTCCTGGCTCCCTTGAACAAGACCCTGTTCCCAATCCCACGGTCCACGGAGCGTTTCTAGGCCGTCCCAAACTACCGGGTCCAGCCTGCGCATTGACCACGGTTGAGATCCCTGGGCGGAGGGTCATCTCCTTTTTGACCGCTAATTTATAAAATAGAGTAAGTAGAGTAAGCAAGTGTTAACAATGGCCAAGCCTTGGAGTTGAGTCCCTGGATGTTCTTCAGGAGTCGAACGTCCCGATGCTCGACAAGCAGCGCTGTGCCTGTACACTGGCATCAAATGTTCTGCGCCTTAACTGAACAGAATCCCACCATCGGAATCCCGTGTCAACTGTGATTGACATGCATTATCATGATACACTGCGGTGCAAGTAACACGAAGCTCACTTCCTTGCAGCATTGGTACCGCTGCCAGTCTTGATATGTGTCTGCTCCCCCAACCTCAGTGGGGTTCGACCACATCAGCCTCCCAGCTCGATCCTCCGCTCCAGCACATGCCTAGCCTCGCTCTCATTAAGCACCTCCAGCCCTAGCTCCTCTAGAGCTTCTCTGCCACTTTCGTTACTCCTGAATATCCTCTTCTCGACGTCCCATAGGCCCAGAGCACCGCCATCCTCTACTTTGCTTTCCTCAGTAGACTCCAGTCCAAGGAGTATCAAGCTTTCCCGGAGCTTCCGCATTCCCAGTTCTGCCTGTCCTGGCCCCAGATGGCGATCCATGACCTCCCATACAACACTCACATCCCGCACAAATTGTGCAGCCCCTGACGAAGAGAATGAATGTCGCATCAGAATGCTCTCATAGAAGAAAGACTGCATCGAGAGCGCGAGTTGGCGACCTATGCGGCGTAAAGGCGCTTGTGCGAGGACTTTCGCAAGAAACGAGAGGTGTTCATTCAATTGTTGTACGGTGGCATCTAATTCAGCGGTCAAAGCTAGAGACGAGGTTGTTTGCGCTGGCTCAGACGCAAGAGACGACCATGGGTTGATGCGCGCATAGGATCGCAATGCGTCGCGGCTGCTGTGGATCAGCATGTCTTGGATGAAACCCTCTGTCCGAACACGCAGCCGTCGGTACACTCCAGCGGTCTCGTCGAATAATGCACCCGAGTCTTCTTCTGAGCCAACAGCACTCGATGTGCGATCTGCTACATCTTCGACACTCATTGGCCCGGCCAGGCCTTGACCGCTGGTGTTCCTCCTTGCACGATCTTGAAGCTCATCCCACAACTCCAAGAAGAAGACGTCGTCACTCCAGTCGCGCATCTTCCCTTCGAGATACTCCGCACTACCGTAGACTCGACAAAGACGCTCAAGCCCCCCAACGCCTTGCAAATCTGCTTGGTCTTCCTTGGAGACGCCTTGAACGGTGCGGGCGATGGAAGAAGTGAGGCTGAGATAGGCTTCAAGAGAATTATGAAGCCGAATGTGAAATTTATCGAAGATAGCGATCTGGATGTCTAAGAGAAAGCGCAGCTTCTGAGAGAAGGATGAGAGGGGTCGGTAACGGTCTGTGATTGTTTCAAGCAGATCATTGACACGGATCGCGGCGTTTGTGGGCTTGGTTGCGCTGGCGTCGACGCTATCGTAATCGATTCCTCCACTTTCCTTGTCGTCGAGGATATCCTGATAGCGAGATAGAGCGACTATGAAGATATTAGTGACAGATCCCAAAAGCTAACGCCAAGTGCTTACAATTCTTTTCCACATCTAGCCAGGCTCCGAACCAGTGTCTCTTAACAAGGACCTCCCACGCTAACCCTCTCCATCCCTCCATGCGGTTGCCTCCGTCATAGCCCCATTCTTCCTTGATAGTAACATCGAAATTGATGAGTTCATGAACGAAGTGGCTCAAGAGGTGCGGTTGCTTCGCGATATGTGGCAGGACGGCGAGAATCTTACGGCGCAGCATGGGCAACAGCGCAGTGATGAACGCCGATGTAGAATCAATGTATACAGACGTAAGGGCGAGGTTCGAATTCTGAAAATGTCTGCGCAGTATTGGCTGCAGATGAGTTGCCAAGAACGCCTCGTGGGTGTTCAGCAAGTTAAGAATGTAAGAGAAGAAGATTTCAGGCTACATCTTTTCAGTATGAGGCGAAGAGCAGAAATCGTGGCAAATACCTTGTCCAGACGATTGGAGGATCTGTCGTCCTCAAAATTGTACTGAAAGCGTAATTCCAATGGCTTGACCATAACTTCCAGTGGGAGAAGTACTAAGAGCTCGTCGTATGACGATACGGCTGCTGTAGCATTGTCCCGAGCGTTGAGCTCTCTAAATTGCAGGATTCAGCGCGACATTAGACCAGAAATGAAATCTTCGAGGGTTTGAGGACCAGCGAACAGCCATCAGACTGCTATAATATAAAGAGGTACGACATACGGTTCTTGCAGCTCGAGTAGCTTTACTACACCATCTATCCACTCTCGCTCCACTTCAGCGGCAATGGCAACATCTTTTTCAGGCCACTTCATCCTGCCCAGGGTCTGCTCGAAATCTTGAGCAAAGGCACCCTTCATCTGTCTCCAGAGCGTTCGAACGGAGTTTTCAACATGATCTATCAAGTGAGGAGCGGCATCTTCGGCGGCAGGCTGAGCTTCCTTCAGAGCAAAGGCAAGACTCTGTAGTCGTAGGTACGGTTGCAACGCAGCTTGGGGCGATACTTTGAAATTATCTCGTGCCTCGGACCTAATAAACATCAGAGTATGCACGTATGTAGAGCGTCTCCATCATGAACCTTAGGACGTCCACTTCGGCTAGCAACTCCATGTATCCAGTTGCGACATCGAGCCGACGCAGCTTCTCCATACTTGCATCAAACTTGCGGATGGCATCGTCACTCGTCTCGGACTGTGTAACTATCCGTAATCGCCGGTCAATGTCGGCTTGTTGTTTCTGAAACGCTTGGGCTTGTTGCCGTAGTTTGGCTGAGTGTGCCTCGGAAGCTTTTGTTGCTTCCTCAAGGGTAATTTCAGCTTCTCGAAGCTAAGACTCAATTAACAATGTTCGTGATAGCGGACACACTAGCGAACCTGCTGCTTCAGTAAAGTTTGCTGCTGGAGTACATTATCGAGTAGGGCATCGAGATTTTCAAGGTCTGCACTGGTCTGCAGCTTGTCATTGAGATAGTCTTCTACGCGTATGTCCCGCTCTTCATTCGCAGACAGCTTCGGAGGGTTTCGAGAGGCAGTAGCCATTGCAAGGTATTCGCACGAGTCTCTGCGTTGTCTTATTAAAATTATAACAGTAACGTTGTCTATATTTCAGAGCAAGGGCGGACTTAAAGCTCCTGGTTAAAGCCGGCTCCTCTACGCACGGGCCCACTAGGCTCGCTGTTCGAGCACTTACCAGAATCGGCAAGGGGCAGAACCCACGGTTAACCGCACCTCATTACGCAGGCGCAATTCGTAAGGTATTCTTACTCGATGACGGAATGACGATGCCAGCGAGCCAGCTAAAGAGGGATACCCCACAACAATATCCAGACCGACTATCACATGTCGTCACCTAACAAGCGGCGCAAGACCAATAACTACAAGCCATCGCCAAAGCCATTGGGAAGTCTTGATTTCTTCTTTGAAAAGCAAAAGGATCGCCAAGAGCAAGGCAAGCGCGACGATAATATCGCGGAGGGACCAAGCGATCGAGTCCAAACACAAGACAGGCCACCTACCGATCAGCAGAATCTGACTGATGAGGAACTTGCCCGGAAGCTGCAAGATGAGTGGGATCAGCAGGAAAAGGTCCGCAGTGGCGTGGTAGCAGAGGAAGCACCCAGCGAGCCAGTCGAGGATAGTAGTGCAGAAGTGCGGAAGGTAGAGACTGCTGGTGCTGAAGTGGTTAAACCACCTCTGAGCTCTGATTATGGGCACAGAGCCGTGCAGGGTTCAGAAGCCCAAGGCCGCACAAGCAGTGGAAAGAGAGATACACTGGCTTTACAGTCAACAGCTTCCGCCGAAGGCACGGTCTCCACGATAGTGCCATTCGACGAGAACCCTTTAACTTTTAACCCATCAAAATTCATTCCTGGTCTCCAGAAGCAATGGACTGAAATTGGTGGTGATGCCTCATACGGCATACTTACAAGATGCTTCATCCTTATCAACAGCACGCAGAGTCGCATAAAAATCGTTGATACATTGGTCAATTTCTTAAGGATCCTGATCGAAGGCGACCCTGAGAGCCTATTGCCTGCAGTAAGTCTTACAGCGGATGTGGGATGGGCGAGTGTACTGAGATATTGAAAGGTCTGGCTCGCTACCAATTCTATATCGCCGCCATATGTATCGTTGGAGCTTGGTCTTGGTGGCTCGGCAATCTCTAAAGCATTGAAAAGAATATGCGGACTAGACAATGCTGGTCTGAAGACTCTCTACGACAAGCACGGAGACGCTGGCGATGTTGCATTCGAGGCGAAGAAGCGACAAAGTTTTACCCTTCGAAAGCCGAAGCCATTATCGATCAAAGGTGTCTTTCAGAGCCTAGTTAGAATCGCGAACAGCAAAGGAACTGGCAGCCAAGAGTTCAAGCAGAGGATCGTTGAGCGGTTGCTCCAAGATTCCCAAGGCGCAGAGGAGAGCAGATATCTCGTCAGAACCCTGGTACAACATCTGAGAATTGGTGCAGTAAAGACCACCATGTTAATCGCACTTTCGCGAGCGTTTCTCCTATCGAGACCACCAAACGCAGGGTTCCCAGTAACACCACAAGATGATCTAATCAAATTGAAGAAAGACGGTCTGGCCGAAGTTTACTCGAAAGGTGAAGAATTGGTAAAGGCTAGCTTTTCACGTCGACCCAATTACAATGATCTCGTGCCTTGTCTTCTCGAAGTCGGCATATCGGACGAGCTCTTGGTGCGGTGCGGCCTAGCAATGGGGATCCCTCTGCGGCCCATGCTCGGTAGCATCACCCGAGACCTTGGCGAAATGCTTACAAAACTTCAAGGGCGGGACTTCAGCTGTGAGTATAAATACGACGGTCAGCGAGCCCAGGTTCACTGCGACGAGAATGGGAAAGTGTCTATCTTTAGTCGTCATCTGGAATCAATGGTAGAAAAATATCCAGACCTAGTTCAGCTTGTGCCCACCATACGAGGTGAGGGGGTCAGCAGCTTCATCCTGGAGGGCGAGGTCGTCGCTGTAGACAAAGCGTCCGGAGATCTGAAAGCTTTCCAAACGCTCACCAATAGAGCCAGGAAAAATGTAGACATTGGATCGATCAAGGTTGATGTCTGCTTGTTTGCCTTCGATCTGATGTACCTCAATGGGGAAGAGCTATTGAACAGATCATTCCGTGAACGTCGTGAGCTGCTACGTAGCCTGTTCGTGGAGTTACCTAATCGATTTACTTGGGTGAAGAACCTGGACGCGACTTCAGCCGACTCAGAAACGGTCCTTGAGTTCTTTAAGAGCGCCATCGAAATCAAATGCGAGGGTATAATGGTAAAAGTACTCGATAACGTGTTACACCCAGTCCTCGCAGTCGAGGCTCAGGAAGATAGAACAGCGAGATCAGATGTTGCACAAAAGGCAAGTAAAGCTGGCAAGAAGGCGAAAGGTAAAGGCACAGCGAGCGACAAGGCTGAAGAGAAGGCGAAGGGAACCCGCCGCAAAGCGCTCCTTGCGACCTATGAGCCTGATAAACGACTCGACTCTTGGCTCAAAGTCAAGAAAGATTACAACACCTCAGCCGACACCATTGATCTGATCCCCATAGCAGGATGGCATGGGCAGGGGCGCAAGGCCAAGTGGTGGTCGCCAATCCTCCTTGCTGTCCGTAACCCCGAGACAGGCTCCCTAGAAGCTGTTACCAAGTGTATCAGTGGCTTTACAGACAAATTCTACCAAGTGAACAAGGAACGGTATGCTGAAGGAAGCAAGAACGTCATTGCTCGACCCACCTATGTTGAATACAATGGCAGTCCCGAGGTGTGGTTTGAACCGCAAGAGGTGTGGGAGATGGCATTTGCCGATATCACGAAAAGTCCTACCTACCTGGCCGCGCTAGGAATGGTGGACGAGGATCGTGGGCTGAGTATGAGGTTTCCACGCTTTCTCAAAGCTCGAGAGGACAAGAGCATCGATGAAGCCAGTACGTCAGACTTTCTGGCCGAATTATGGAGGAAACAAGAGCTGAGAGTCAAACGAGAGGATGCGCAGGGTGGAGATGCAGAGGAAGAAGATGAGCTTTGAAATACAAAGTATGTCCATCCAATTTCAGCGATTGTAGAAGGATAAGGGTCGGAGTGGTTGAGATGGATCTACAAGATCAGCCAACTCTTGCTGCGTTATTCAGACATGATGGCTGGCAAAGCTTCGATAGAAAGTTCAAAATTTCGAGAAGATGTTTTATGCCTTCCACTCAAGCTAGGTTTTCTGGCATCACAAACAAGCGAATTGGGAGAACAAAGTCTCACGCTTCATGTCGACTTAAAGACGGAATGACTGTTTGACTATTGGCCTACATTGGTCCTAGCGTCCAATGTAACGTCGTGTCACCCTTGAACCAGTTAAGTATAATTCCATAATTAGTGAAAATTTTTCACGAGTATTGCTCACCATATTGAGGACTCGGGAAGAACGGCCTAAGACAGTGAGAAGGTGATTCCAGCAAGATTGACCGAGGCGAGCGACGGATGGCACTGTTGGCACATGGGATTTACCTCTAGCATCTGTCAGTGCGGGGCAAGCGCAGCTAGAGGCAACGCCAGAGTCCGAGGACTTCCAGGCCAAGTCAAGCGTGGTGAGAGTGATCAGCAAAGGGGCAAGGGTGAGGAGCTCTGCTGCAAAAATCCTTGCTAGCGCAAGATCCAAGGGTTGGAGATCTACCCCCTTAACCACAAGCTCTCTCGCCGCTACACCAGCATCATGCCCCCCATTTCCGCCAAGAAGCCTGCTCAAGCCCCCCTCGTCCACCCCTTGTCCGCGTTCCGTCGTCAAAAGTGCTAGCGTGCGAGTAGGTCGGGGACTTCGATTCGACGGCATGAAACATCCTACTTCGACTTGCACACTTGCAGTGCCACCACTCTGCCCTACCTCACAACGAGCCTCTCGTAATTCTTGTCATTTCACTAAACGTCTCCCCGCAATTCACTGGCTCTTGGTATTGCCGACGCACGACTCACTGCTCCCTTCGTGTTCACCGAGCCGCGCAACAAAGGAACTCTCGTCGCCCTGCTTGACTTCAATTGGGCACCCCTCATTATCGTCGCATCCTCCATCGCCAACCAGCGTCTGCGCATATATATCCTGCCAAACCTTGCCTCAAGCTGACCGCTTGCGAGCCCTTCGCTTGCCACGTCCGCTCCCTCTGGCGGAACTCGAAAGGCATCTACTTGCAAGGCAGCCTTTTGGCTACGTCCCCACAACAAAGCAGCCTCCGCATTTGCCCCGCAACTGGCTCCTGAAGGGCTGAAACGACGAAGCGTCCCTTGAATAGAATGGGAAGAGAGGGCGTCGTGACGGCGAGGTCTGGCTATCTGGAAGTCTACGAGGCATCTTGTCAGGGCAGGCGGACTCGACGCCCAAAATGAATCCGTCAAACCTTGGCAACATGAATGGCTACTATCAGAAGCTCTACTCAGCGGAGGACTTGCAGACCATGACCGATCTCAGCAACCATGATGCGATGATGGGTTTGATGATGGGGAATGGCCTAGACACGTCGGCCATGGTTGGAGGACAGACGCTGGACGACATAATCAGCATGAACAACAAGGATCTTCAACGTCGGCGTAGTTACCATCAATCACAGCCGTATGGTTTGAACAGGGGAGGAATCGATCCAAGAAGGTCGTCGATGATGGAATTTGGATCCGGCAACAACGGAGACTTGGCCGGGTTTCAGTTCGACCCATCACCGAATCATCCCCCCTCTGGTGCGCAGCGTCCAGGGAACATTGCACAAAGGAGATTGGATAATCAACAAGCACCACGGCGGGAGTCGGTTGAAGACCTGGCCTTGAACGCCCATTTTCAAAACATGGGGCCTGTTTACAGCCCTCTCACATCCTCCTCGCCCTACCAGCATCATACTTTGCACCACTCTACCTCGATGCCTCTCGATACGTCTGGTGACTACATGTCGAACATGATGGAAATGGATTATTCGGCAGGCGGATTGGACCATAGGAACAGTGGGGAGGTGATGCCAATGAACATGTACACCCACGCCGCCTATACTCCGATCATGTCAACCTCACCGATGCAACAAAATCTAATCAGTTCAATAAGAGGCGCCATCCAAGACCCAGGTGGTGGCATGGATGCCAGCCCTAGCGAACATGATATGATGGAGAAATTGCCGGACCTGCAGACGCCTGATCAGGTTCAGAACTTTCAGACCAATGTTGCACAAAACAGTATAGTCCAGCAGCCTATAGCAATGCACAGTGCACCTCAAGCGATCCGAACGAGCTCAATGGAAAGTTTCCCAGAAATTAATGAACAAAAGCAACCGCAGCCAAGCGCAAACCTCGATGTATCAGCCCTCAACACAGCGCCGATTCCTCAAGGAGAAAATGTGCAGAACCAGATCGGGGCGCCTGTCGTACCACAGTACCGCAATGCGTACTCGGCAAGCGGATTTGACATGCTTGGCGTATTGATGCGAGTAGCAACGAGACCAAAGGCATTGATCAACATTGGGGCTGTCGACATGTCTTGTGCCTTTGCGGTCTGCGACGTTACTCAGCACGATATTCCAATCGTATACTGTTCGGATGTCTTTGAGCGTCTCACAGGCTATACCAAGCACGAAATCCTGGGACGAAACTGCCGCTTCCTCCAAGCCCCGGACGGGAAAATTCAAGCAGGTGTCAAGAGAAAATATGTCGATGATCGTTCTGTGCTTCGGATCAAGAAGATGATCAACCAACGGCAAGAGATGCAGATCAGTATCATCAACTACCGAAAAGGTGGACAGCCGTTCATGAATCTGCTTACTATGATACCAATCACATGGGACTCGGAGGAGGTCAAGTATTACGTTGGTTTTCAGGTCGATCTTGTAGAGCAGCCAACGTCGATTACGAACAAAAATCCAGGTTGGCCACTATCACAATCAATTACATACTATGTAGTGCTCTGCTGACCGTCTTACAGATGGTAGCTATGCAATCAACTACCAACGCGGTCTATTGCCACGCTATCAGATACCTCAGCCCAACGAGCCTAATCCAGACATTGGACAAACCGTTGGAAGGGACGATGTGTCGACAGTCCTAAGCACCATCGGCACGGGCGAATCTGAGCTTTCAAAGCGGATCTGGGACAAGGTTCTCCTCGAGAATACAGATGACGTCGTCCATGTGCTGTCGTTAAAAGGATTGTTTCTTTATCTCTCGCCATCAAGTCGGAAAGTACTCGAGTATGACCCCAGCGAGCTAGTGGGCACCGCTCTTTCATCGGTATGCCATCCTAGTGACATTGTCCCTGTGACAAGAGAACTCAAAGATACATCGACTGGCGCTCCTGTGAACGTTGTTTTCCGGATCAGACGGAAACACAATGGCTATACATGGTTCGAGAGCCACGGGTCATTGCATCTCGAACAAGGTAAGGGAAGAAAATGTATCATCATGGTTGGACGCGAACGGCCTGTTTATGCGCTTTTTCGAAAAGATATCGATTCTGTTGGTGGAATTGGCGAATGCGAGCTGTGGACCAAAATGTCAACTTCTGGCATGTTTCTTTTCGTGTCCTCGAACGTCCGCAGTCTGCTGGACCGTCAACCTGACGATCTGATTGGGACGAGCGCCCAAGCATTAATGCGTTCTGATTCCAAACTAGAATTCGGCAAAATGCTCGAGCTGGCCCGGACTGGTGTCAGAGTAACATTGAAGCACGATGTCCAAAACAAGCGAGGTCAGACACTTCAAGCTAGGACGACAATCTATCCAGGTGATGCAGCGGAAGGTTCAAAGCCAACGTTCCTGGTGGCGCAGACTCGTCTGCTGAAGCTGTCGCGCCATTCGAGTGCCATTAGGCAAACCTCTGGGATGTCACCACCTAAAGCGGAACCAAAGGCTGGCAGCCCCGAGACATCATCTAGTGTCGTCTCTGCCGGGCCCCAAACACCTAAATCTGCTACATCTAATCAAAATCCAGGTGTCGACGGTGTCGCCACCGAAGCAGGCGGCAACGGTCTAGCTATCGGCACTCAACACGAAGCTCTCGCGTCAGAGGAGAACATGTTCGATGAACTTAAGACGACACGTAGCACAAGTTGGCAGTTTGAGCTCCGCCAAATGGAGAAACGCAACCGGCTACTGGCAGAGGAGTTGCAAGGCCTTCTATCAAGCAAGAAGAAGCGAAAACGAAGGAATGGAGCGGGTCACTTGCAGAAAGATTGCGCTAACTGTCACACGCGAGTAACGCCAGAATGGAGAAGAGGACCTAGCGGCAACAGAGATCTATGCAATAGCTGCGGCCTGCGGTGGGCGAAGGAGGTGAGCATCCTACCTTGTCCTCATCGTCCAATGACCAAACTACGAGCGCTTGCCTGATGTTTTCTATCTAGAACGGTCGCGTGTCCCCTCGAACCCCCCAACCAGCCGAGCCCAGCAACGTTCTGAACCGGCCGAATAAGGAACAACAGAGCTCTACAAGTCAGAACACTATTCGAAAATCTCCGCCGGAGAAGTTTTCTTCACAATTCTCTCCCCAAAAGTCCTATAACGCGAAGATTGCGCGCATGGAAGCCATCTCACCCCAAGCGTACGGCGGCAGTATTCCCACCAAAATTGAAGAGGAGATCGAACTCAGCAACGACTCTGGAATTCAGCTATGATCCATTCTCATCGACCTGATATTGCGGGCAATCTACGATAAATCTATTCTTTCGGATAATCATTTTTCTTCATCTATCATGGACTAATTATACCCCATCGTCTCTCGGAAACGGCAATATCGCTAGCTGTCTCTCGTTGGTGTTTTGTTCGGCGTTCTACTCCACATGCAGGGTTCTGATTAAATCTGGCGTTCTCCGATCATTACTGATCTCCGAGTCTCAAATTTCGCATCGCAGCCTTTGTGCTGTCCTTGAAACGTCAGCAAGGCGTTAGGTGATTGTTGGAGGGCATCTCGGGGTGATGTCGCAGCCTTTGTGCTGTCCTTGAAACGTGTGGGAGGCGTTTGGCGGATGTCGGAGTGCACCCCGGAGTGGTTACGTTGTTGAAGCTGTGGATACCCAGATACCCAAAGGAAGTATATTTACTGGTAATCGAAGCTTGTGGGATACGGTCAGAGCGTGCTGACATAGCTTGAATTCAGTGCTGGCTGCTTGACTGAGCTTGTACCATTAGCAGAAATACCTGCCTCGCTCTGCATAATTTTCCAAGCACTTCGGTATTTCTGTTCTGAACATCTTGGATTGCTGCCAACTACATCGCGATTTTTTCGAAGCGAATTCAGTTCGAGCACGGAGGTACGCTCACAAAAGCACTGGAGCATCTTGAATTTCAGCAATTGATTCTTACCCCAATGATTGTAGGGGGCATCTTATCGTTTACGGACCTCCGAGCTACCTCTCAGATTTTGGCACCAGCTTTTGAACACTACGCCGGGACTTTCCCTTCAAAAATCCACCGTAGATCCCCCTATGTAAATAATCTTCATCTATAACCCTAGTTAACCTTTACAGCGCGGCTGGCAGCTAAGGGCCTGTTCGAACTCGTTTTCGGTGGAAATTAGTCCTACCGATACACACGGTCAATTAGTACTATTTCAAACATCTAAATAGTACCGTTTAGTACTATCTTACTGTTCGAACTCGCATGCAAATAAGCGTCGGTTAGATACCCCTGCACAGTGCCAAGAGAGGTGGCGGGGACCCTCACCATCACCAGGATAGACTCATCCTATGCTTCTCAATCTACCTCGTCGCTCTCATCCACCTTATTCACCCCCTCCATCTATCATATATCTTTCATCGAAACCTGGATCTGCGAAGGCTAGTTCTCGAGATACGATGTAGGGGAGGGCCGCTTGGATCACCGTCGCCACCGTAATAACGAGCAGTATGCGGAGCATTCGTAGAAGGAGGAGGCGACGAGCCTGTCGTCGACGACAAGTCAGCAATTGATCCATGAGATTTGTAGATAATAAAGGCGATGAAGAAGGGGTATAGACGTCGAATCCCACCGAGTCCTCAATGGCTCCACCACGACCTTTCGAGGTGCTGTGGCTCCACCGACACCCCACCGTACAAATATACCATTAATAGTATCAGAAACGCGATAAGCGCCACCGATTGTCTGTATTGTACTGCAGGAAATCGAGTTCGAACGGTGGTGCAATTAGGACCATTTAGGACTAATTGCAGGGGTCAAATTAGTCCCGGTGGAGCCACCGGGACGAGTTCGAACAGGCCCTAAGCGCGTTAAGCGGCATGACGTCCTCGATACAGTAGCGAAGTGGAGGGTTTCAATCTCAACTAAGGTATATCGCCTCGCTATACCTCCAATATCACAGTAGTGAACGATTGAAGTAAGACTCGTCATTGGTACATTAAAATATAATATCTCTGTCCTCACAAAGGTGCAGCAAAAGCCGGCCGTAGAAGCTTGAAGTCGTCCTGTAAATAGGATATGCAAGGTGTGAAATCTGGCCGACGGTTCTATCACGAAGTTTGCACGTCAATCTCGAGGCAGACGAGCAAGCGTTTTCGAATACCACAACAGCGATGTCTGAGTAGTCGCAGCAGACAATCAAAGGCCTATCCGTCAAAGCAAGCAGTATGGGGTTGTCTTCTTGCCCTTGGTGTTGGATCTGTTTTCCTATCTGGAGTGGTAGGCTTCTACGAGCTCCACGCTGACTCGGCGTCCGCTCCGATTGAGTTTGAAATCGAGAAAACGAAGAAGAGAGCTGGTCTCTCGAAAGAAGAGAATCGTGATTCTATCAGCTCACAACACCTGCAAATAAAGCGAAGCGTCGAGAATCCCGGTCTTTATGTTTGGGGGTCGAACTGTGGCCGTGTGGCTTCGCCTTCAGAGGAGAATGTGATTCGATTGCCGCGCAGAGTACCCTTCTTCGATGGCATGCTTCTTCGAGATCTCAAGCTCGATCGAAACTTTGGTGCTGCCATCACAGAGAACGGAGATCTCCTCCAATGGGGAACGCAGTATTCGCCAGACGTGCGAATGCCGGTTCCGACCCTGACAGGTAAAGGACTCGTATCTATTGAGATATCGAAAGATCGAATAATTGCGCTGTCATCATCGGGCAAAGTCTATTCGATCCCAGTCTCACGATCCGATCAAGCCTCCGGCTCAAAACCGTCTGAAAGCTCTTGGATCCCTTTCTTCAGCTCAACAGCTTCTATCAGTTACCGTACGCTCCAACTCCCCAATGTTAGTTACTCCGAGAAAGTTTCATCAATCTCATCCGGGCTTCAGCATGTCCTACTATTGACTTCTACCGGCCGAGTCTTTTCCGCAGCCTCTAGCAGCGATGAATTCCCCTCAAGAGGCCAAATGGGTGTGTCTGGTCTGACCTGGACAACCCGTCCTCCTGGCCCCTACGAGCAACCTCATGAGATTAACACATTGCGGGGTTTTGACATTGCCGCCGTTGCGACTGGAGACTACCACTCCTTAGCTCTTGATCGTGAAGGTCGCGTATTTGCTTTTGGAGACAACTCTTCTGGCCAGCTTGGATTCGAGCCTTCGGCCGAGTCTCCATTCATCGATGCTCCATCATTACTACCACTTCAACGCCTTTATGCCGGTACCGGATCGTCTCCACGCATCACCTCCATCGCGGCTGGTGGGGCGAACTCATTCTTTACCGTCGACGCTACACGTGTAGCCAAGCCAGGTGATGATTTTGCGGCCGGTGCACGTTCAGGACTGATAACGGGGGATACCTGGTCGTGTGGTCAAGGTATTCTAGGCACCTTGGGCACTGGTCGTTGGACACATGTCCAAGGCACGCCGACAAAGATCAAAGCCCTTAGTGGTCTGTTCGAATACGACGAGACTGTCAACCGTGTTGTGCCGATTCGATTGAAACGCCTTTCGGTGGGCTCAACGCACGCCTCTGCCACGATGGATAATGTCACGCATGTCGCGGCTGGTACGACTACAAATTTGGATGGTGAGAATGAAACTAATTGGGGCGCCGATGTTCTATGGTGGGGTGGGAACGAATCTTGCCAACTTGGAATGGGAAAAAGGAACAATGTGGCGCTGCCAGGCTATATTGCGCCGCTAGACCACGCAGCGGATGCACTCGCGAGAGGGAAGAAGAAGGGAGCGAAGGACCATAGGTTTCAGATAACCCCTAGGCACACAGTCACAGTCAATGGGAAGAGAGTCAAGATGGAGCAGAGAGTCGAATGTGGCAGGGGTGTGAGTGCTGTATATTCTGCGATCTAGCTTTGCGTTCAATAAGTGCAGGATCTGACAGGCACGTTCCATGTAACACATAAATTATTGTTCCCCCTGAGAAAGGCCAAAGAATCTATGTATCGTTGAGTCGTCTATGTCTATTCGTGTCTTGGCAGGGGTACTTGCACGGACCCCACCTCCCTGCCCTACCAGGCTTCATTCGTGCAGCAATTCGCAACCTCATCTTCATATCCTTCATCTCCATATCCTTCATCTCCATATCCGTCGTAGGCTTTGACTAGATCTACCATCAATTGATACGCGACCTGTTTTGGGCTCCGGATTTCAGGGCACACGCCGACGCCGACGCCATCCGGTACATCGTCTTGCAACTACCACCGCCCTCTTATTAGCTATTGAACCTTTTGGTACTCCCGAGGTCGCTCTTGGCTGCACGTATCGCATTGGACGTCTGGTAGTCTCAGAAAAGGCGGTTCGGCCACGATGGCCTCGAATGCGCAAGATCAAGCCAAACCGCAGATCCAGCCATGCCGATACAAGACAGGGAAGACTTTAGGAGCGGGCTCGTATTCAGTGGTGAAAGAGTGTGTACATATAGACACTGGTGGATACTATGCCGCGAAGGTTATCAACAAGCGCATGATGCAGGGGAGAGAGCATATGGTACGCGTCTTTGCCGGAAACAAGCTGCAGTGGCCCGAGACAGACGCTGATGCTGGAGCGATGCAGGTGCGCAACGAGATAGCGGTGCTGAAGAGAGTCTCAATGGGCCATCAAAATATTCTTACGCTTGTCGACTACTTCGAGACTATGAACAATTGTACGCCCGATTTGCCTTGTCTGATGTGACTTGATCTGTACTGATTGAGAGTCCTAAACCGTAGTATACCTAGTAACAGACCTCGCCCTGGGTGGTGAACTCTTCGATCGAATATGTCGGAAAGGTAGCTACTACGAGTCCGACGCCGCCGATCTTATTCGAGCAACGCTGTCCGCCGTGGCATACCTACACGACCATGGTATTGTGCACCGTGATCTAAAACCCGAGAATCTACTCTTCCGAACGCCCGAGGACAATGCAGACCTCCTGATAGCCGACTTCGGCTTGTCGAGGATTATGGACGAAGAAGCATTTCACGTCCTCACGACAACCTGCGGCACCCCTGGCTACATGGCTCCCGAGATATTCACGAAGACAGGCCATGGCAAACCTGTGTTCGTCATTACACCCTTCCCTTACAGTGCTGAGCAGCTGATGTACTAGGTACACAGTGACGTCTGGGCTATTGGGGTGATCACCTACTTTCTCCTGTGTGGTTATACCCCTTTTGATCGTGATTCCAATTTGGAGGAAATGCAAGCTATCCTTATCGCCGATTATTCGTTTACTCCGTTCGAATACTGGAGGGGCGTTTCCATGTCCGCCCGAGAATTCATCAAACGATGCCTGACTATAGATCCCACTGCCCGCATGACGTCCCACGAGGCGCTATCCCACCCTTTTGTCGCTGAACCACGTGATCAAGGTGCCGAAACAGGCGAAAGGGCCGATCTGTTACCAGTCATCAAAAAGAATTTCAATGCCAGGAGAACGTTACATGCAGCCATTGACACCATTCGAGCGATCAACAAGCTTCGGGAAGGCGGTGCCGCCGCGATGATGGATGGGGCACTGAGCAAGGATCCCAAGAAAGAAGAGTCGAGAGATGAAAAGGTTGTTGGCGAGGGTGGTGACCGGATGGAGGTCGATAGCCGGGGTAATGCAAGAGGCCAGACGGCAGAGCAAATGAGAGAGCAACAGAGAAGGATTCAGGAAACGAGCAGAGGATTATGGTGCGGTACGAAGATGAAGCAGGAGCAATGACCAACGCGCGAATGCAGGGGATATTTAACGGATCTGTGTATCGATCGATGACTTTGGATGGCATTACGAGGTCTATGGGACATTTGGACGTGAGGTAAGCCAGGACAAGCTTCTCCTCCTTCGGCAGAGATCAGCTCTTGTCTTGACATGCTGGGACATATCTTTTTTTGGCTGTGACTGCATCGAAGCTTATGGATAATGGGACGCGTCGGGAGGCAACCCTTTCCGGCGTGCTGGCATATGATCCTTTTCTCCCGTGCGTTTGCATCGGTGGGTGCTAATTCTGCTTGGTAACCCTTCTGGATATCGGGTCCATGCTGCTAATTAAACAACACTTGAATCAAGTCACTGAACCGATTTCAACGGTTTGCCGCCTTAGCATTAGACCGCCACGGGTCGTTCAGTCCATCGCCATTATGCCAACACGTTTGGAGAGTGCTAAAAGGTAAATTCTTGTCTGGATCCAGCACACTGCCATCGCCGTATTGCTCACGATTTGGCTGCTGTCGGACGTTCCCACACTGGGCTTGGTAAACGGAGCCGCGATGGATGACTGGAAAGCTCTGGTATTGTTTTTAATGCTCACGTGTCATATGAGATGTCTAATTGAATGACATGATATGCCAAGGGCTGTTTGGAGCTGCCACTGAAAAGGATTGGCGAAGACCGAGGGGTGGATTAAGATGTTCCCACTGAGGATTGATATGTACTCAGCTTGCCTGGTCTCAGTGAGTAAGTTCACATCTGACTTCTGCTGAACCCACTCCCTGGTTGCATACACACATATCGTAATTTGACACCAAAGCTAAGTAGTCTTCGAATCTTGCAATCCTTCTTGACGAGAGAAGGTACCCTTTTCCATAGTCTTCCAACGAGTGGTACAAGACCCTGGCATTAGACACGGCACAAGGTGGAGCCAGTGTTGACGTAGACCCGCTATCGCCATCGTCTTTGCTACAATTGATGCCAAATCACCGGACGCGAAAAAGCGGATCCTTTTTAATATCACATCATCCACGACTGATACTTTCACTGCTCACCTCTTTTCTTCCTGCACACATACCTCTTCGTCAACGGACAACAATTCCAAGAACGCACCCGTGTAGCAAGCTCCATCAATCTTCTTCAACTTCACAAACACACTGAATCCAGTTCGATATCCAAGCACGCACAATGAAGGTCTCCTCAGCTGTGCCCGTGGTCATCCTCGTGGCTGAGGTCGCTTTGGCCATTCCAGCAGCTGTTGAGGTGAGTGTAAACAGCTGCTCAGCCATTCAATCTCTATCTTCAGAATACTGACACCTTTCACCGGACCAGCATGGCCATGTCTCTGGACTTGTGCTCAATGACCGCGGGATCCCTTGCTTTGTTGAGGGTAACTGCGGTGGCATCGACTCCCAGCTGGTGAGCATACTTGTTTGTAGACATGTACTCTAGTCTATTAACACACTGCTAGCCTGGTTCCGACTATGGCTACCCGACTCAGACGTCTGCGAGGAGCGTCTGCTTTCCAGGCATCGGCCGTCGTGCTGATCGTACCTTGGTTACTGTGGCCTCTTCGGTGACTTCAGACCGGCAGGCCGATCCGGAGTCCACTCCTGGTACCGAGGGATTCATGAACCCAACGCTCCACGACCGCGAGACCCCTTGCATCGCAGAAGACAACTGCGGTGGCATCAACACTCAGCAACCGGTACCTGTCCCCCCCCCCTTTCCCAATTCCCCATCCCCCCTCCTGCCCCCTCCTCCCCCTCACCCCCTCATCCCCCACCCTCCCTTTATCCTCCCAAGCCACTAACCTCCCATCACAGGCCTCCTCACCCCCACCGCCCACAACCCCCCTCCCCCCCGCCACAACCGTCTCCGGCGCCATGACCACAACAATGGGCATCGCCCTAACGCCCTACAGCGGCCAGTACGGCAGCCTGATCGCCCCCCCTTCGCCGGCGCTGAGCTGCTGGGAGGCGGATAACGGGCAGGTGCACTGCGTGCCGACGGGGAGCCCGTCGCCGGCGAGCTCGGTGCAGACGAAGAAGGGGAAGAAATATCCGATCTTGCCGCGGGAGACGGGGTTGCTGGAAGCCAGCTTGTGAGAGCGTCGGGCAGGGATGGGGAAGCTGGGGATGAGGTGGGGAGATATGGGATTATGGAAGGTTGGTTAATGGAAGGTGGTTAATGTGCTTAGCTGTGGGTTGGCCGACTGAGCGACTGCGAAAGACTCCTTGCGATAATGGGACGGCTCTGCAGATGGCTTAGGCGGGAGACAGTTCTAGCTGGAGGCTATCTCAATGCTTGTCCCTCAAATGCAAGCACGTGACATTACCAGCCATCGAATATATGCTTGACCTCCCCGCGCCCCATTCTACACACTCCCCCCCCGACTCACGCTCCGACTCCTACTCCCCGCGTCTCCAAACCCCACCCTCCCAACCCGAAACACCCCGCCACACCACTCCGCAAACATATCCACATCCCACACCTCGTCCTCCCTGCCCTTCCCCTTCCTACTTCCCCCCACCTTCCCATTCCCCCTCCGCTCCTTCACATACAGCCCATAGAACGCTTCGTACTCCCCCACCACCTGGTCCTGCACCGCCCCCACCAGCGTCTCCTTCGTGCGCGCGTCGTCGAGATACTCATCCAGCTTGCGCCTCAGCAGCGGGACCTCCTTCTCCGCCGCCTGCTGCACCTTCCCCACAGCCTGCAGGCCGTCAAACCCCCGCTTCGTGGCCACCGCCTCGCTGATGGGCTCGGTGATCCGCGCTGCGGCGCGGCTCGTGAAGTCATTGATGACGGTGCGCAGGCGGGCATCGAGCTCGACCTTCGCGTCGAGCATGTTCTCGACGACTTTCGGGAGGAGGGTCGTGTCCGCGATGAAGCGCCACAGGTTGCGGGGGTCGAAGAGGCCGCCGCGGTCGCGGAGCTCGTGGAAGGTGGTGGTGGCGGCGGAGAAGTCGAGGGAGAGGGTGGGGGGGGCGTATTCGATGTCGAAGGCGAGGAGGTGCTGTTGGAGGAGGAGAAGGTGCTT